>ERZ773252.22-NODE-22-length-201800-cov-14.247729_pt1 | contig 201800 bp, 201 predicted proteins | sample MGYA00580517_ERZ773252 | MGnify/ENA primary metagenome ERZ773252 (study PRJEB29015, sample SAMEA2737766) | human gut metagenome | biome: human gut; feature: human-associated habitat; material: faeces | place: China | collected 2012 ...
CTATAAGCTTTTAGAACCACAGGTTAAACCTGTGGTATTCTCAATACAATAAAAAAATACCTCTAGATAACTAGAGGTATTTATTTAGGCAGTTTCCATGCCCTTTCTTTTTTTAGTTTTTTTTGATTTTAAAACAGGTCTAACTTCATTTTCACCTAATCTTACTAATTCAGGTAGTTTTTTAGACTTAATTGACTCTTCTGTTATAATAACTTTACTTATATTTTCATCAGAAGGTACATCAAACATAACATCTATCATTAAATCTTCTACAATTGCTCTTAAACCTCTAGCTCCTGTTTTTCTTGCTATAGCTTCATCAGCAATTGCTTTAAGTGCATCATCAGTAAACTCTAATTCAACATTGTCAATTTCAAATAATTTACTATATTGTTTTACTAATGCATTTTTAGGTTGACTTAAAATATTAATTAATGCTTTTTGATCTAATGATTCTAAAGAAACTACCATTGGCAATCTTCCAACAAACTCTGGAATTAATCCAAACTTTAATAAATCTTCTGGAAGAACATTTTTTAATAATTCTCCTACATCTTTTGTTTCTTTAGATTGAATTTCTGCACCAAATCCCATTGTGCTAACTCTTGTTCTCTTTTGAATAATTTTATCAATTCCATCAAAAGCTCCACCACAAATAAATAAAATATTTGAAGTGTTAATTTGAATAAACTCTTGATGTGGATGTTTTCTTCCACCTTGTGGTGGAACAGAAGCTGTTGTACCTTCTAATATTTTTAATAAAGCTTGTTGAACACCTTCACCAGATACATCTCTTGTTATTGATGGATTTTCAGATTTTCTAGCAATCTTATCAATTTCATCAATATATACTATACCTTTTTCAGCTTTTTCTACATCATAGTCAGCATTTTGTATTAATTTTAATAATATATTTTCTACATCTTCCCCTACATATCCCGCTTCAGTCAATGTAGTTGCATCTGCTATAGCAAATGGAACATTTAAGAATTTAGCTAATGTTTGTGCTAAAAGTGTCTTACCAGAACCTGTAGGACCTAATAATAATATATTACTCTTTTGAAGTTCTATATCATCATCTAGCATATTTGCTTTTACTCTTTTATAGTGATTATACACAGCAACAGATAATGCTCTCTTAGCTCTTTCTTGACCAATTACATATTGATCTAAGTACTCTTTAATTTCATTAGGTTTTGGAAGAGCCGTAGTATCTAATTCTACATTATCTTCAAATTCATCTTGAATTATATCTGAACATAAATCTATACATTCATCACAAATATATACACCTGGACCAGCAATTAATCTTTTAACTTGATCTTGATTTTTGCCACAAAATGAACATTTTAACTGCTTCTTATCTTCGTATTTAGCCATAACCTCACCTCACTTTGGCATAAACATTGCCAAAATTATTTTTTATTCTTTACTATAACTTCATCAATTAATCCAATATTTAATGCTTCATCAGCACTCATGAAATTATCTCTTTCGCACATTTGAACCATAGTTTCATAATCCACTTTACCATTAGTAGATTCGGCCATTGTTCTTGTTAAAGTTTCCTTTATTTTTAATATTCTTTTTGCATGAATATCTATATCAGTTGCTTGACCTTGGAATCCACCTAAAGGTTGATGTATCATTATTTCACTATTTGGAAGAGCAAATCTCTTACCTTTTGCTCCACTACTTAATAAAAATGCTCCCATTGAAGCTGCCATTCCTATACAAATTGTACTTACATCACAATTTATATATTGCATAGTATCATAAATAGCCATTCCTGAAGTAATTGATCCTCCTGGACTATTTATGTAAAGATATATATCTTTATCCGGATCCTCACTTTCTAAGAATAATAACTGAGCCACCACAAGATTAGCAGTTACATCATTTACTTCACCACTAAGCATTATTATTCTGTCCTTTAAAAGTCTTGAGAATATATCGTAAGACCTTTCTCCTCTGCCTGTTTGTTCTACAACGTATGGAATATAATTGCTCATACTTAATTACCTCCTTTTCTCTTTAAACCCTTTCTTATTTAATAATATATCCAACTATTCAAAAGTAATTATATTAAAATTATATAAAATTTACTTTATTTTGTTAAAGAAATATTTGAATAATTGCCAGAATTTCTTCTGGCAATTAAATTAGGTCTATTTATTATTTTCCTAGTATTAAGTTTAATGTTTTATTTCTCATTACATCAGCTCTTAATGCAGCTTGTTGACTTTGCATTAATAAGTCAACCATTTTATCATTTTCAGTTGCAGAATACATTTTAGCAACTTCTATAGCTTTTTCTTTTATTTCTTCTTCAGTTGCATCTATGTTTTCAGCTTTTTCTATTGCTTCTAAAACTAAATCAACTTTAACCTTAGTTCCTGCATTTTCTCTCATGTATTCTCTCATTTTTGCTTCATCAGTTCCAGTGAATTGGAAGTATTGGTCTAAAGTTAAACCTTGATATTGTAATCTTTGTTCTAAATTTTGAACCATTTTATCTACTTCTTTTTCCACCATAACAACTGGAATTTCAACTTTTGCATTTTCTGCAACAGCATTTATTACAGCTTCTTCATATTCTCTTTCTGCTCTTTCAATGTTAGCTTCTTCTAACTTTTTAGTAACATCAGCTTTTAAATCTGCTATTGTTTCAAATTCTGAAGCTTCTTTAGCAAATTCATCATCTAATTCTGGTAATTCTTTTACCTTTATTTCTTTAATAGTAACTTCGAATTTAGCTGGCTTACCATTTAATTCTTCTTTACCATAATTTTCTGGGAAAGTAACATTTACTTCTACTGTATCATTAACCTTTGCTCCAACTAATTGTTCTTCAAAATTATCAATGAAAGTCTTTGAACCAATTTCTAAAGAATAATCGTGACCTTCTCCACCTTGGAATGCTTCTCCATCAACGAATCCTTTAAAGTCGATAACTGCTATGTTTCCATTTTCAACAGTTCCTTCTTCTTTAGTTTCAACTCTAGCATTCTTTTCTTGCATTTCTTTAAGCTTCTTAGAAACTTCTTCTTCAGTTACTTCATAAGTTTTCTTTTCTACTGATAATCCTTTATATTCTCCTAATTCAACTTCTGGATAAACAGTTACTTCAGCTGTATAGATAAAGTCTTTTCCTTCTTCAACTTGAACAACATCAACTTTTGGATAGTCAACTGGGATTATGTTATTTTCTTTTAATACTTCGCTATAAGATTCTTCTATTGCAAAGTTAACAGCATCTTCTAAAAGAACTCCTAATCCATAATATTGTTTAACAACGTTCATAGGAACTTTACCTTTTCTAAATCCTGGTACGTTGAATTTTTTAACATTTTTCTTATAAGCTTTTGTTAAAGCTTCGCTAAACTTAGCTGCTTCAACCTTTACTTCAAATTTAACGACATTTACATCGATTTTTTCCATTTTAGCTTCCATTGTATATTCCTCCTAAAAAAGTATCTCTTGTTTGATTAATACAACTAGCTTATTATAACATATTAAAGCTAATTTTTTCAAATATTTGTTCATAAAAATTAAAAATCAATATATAGTTAACTCATATATTACACTATATATAATATAGTAATCTTCATCAACATTTAATAATTTATACTTTAGATTATTTCTATAATTTGGCATAACAATTTTTTAATCATTCTAAAAATATATTTTCCCAAACTCTTCTACGACATAATTCGACATTTTATTTTTTTAATTTTATCTTATTAACTTTTTATACAACATCCAGTATTACATCCTTTCTTCTTGCTACAACCTCCTTTATTTTTGCTACAGCATCCACCACAAGAAACAAGCCCTAACCCCCGCATTTCCTCAATTGTCAATTTAACTTCATTTTCTGAATACGCTTCATATTCAGGAGTATCTTTTAAAACATTTTCTCTTTTTTTTGTTTTCATTTCCTTACAAAAGTCACTTTTCATCTTTAACTCTTCCTTCATTTTTTCTATTTTTATACATAAAAAAATTTTTTTCATCTTTTTTTGTAAATATTATTTGATTTTATTAAATTATATTGTATAATAAAATCATAGTATTTATAAGATACTATAATTAATAGCCCATACCACTCTATAATTTTACAAGATTATAGAGTTTTAATAAAACCCCACACAATCGCTTATTCCCTTTCTTAAGCGATTGTAATCCCTTAACCTGTGCAAGTTTTGCACAGGTGTTTTTTTATTTTTTACTACCATAAACTTTAATAATATTAACATATTTAAATAGTATTTTCATTATATGTATTGCTTATTCAAAAGGGGATGTCGCACTAAAACTTTTATACACAATATATTGTAGTATTTATTCTTAATGCGACATCCCCTCTTTTGTTAATAAGGTATATATTGTAAAGGATCTACAGGTTGTCCATTTATTCTTATCTCAAAGTGTAAATGAGGACCTGTACTATTTCCAGTTGAACCTACAGTTGCAATAACATCACCTTGTGATACCTTTTCTCCAACACTAACATTTAGTGTTTGAGCATGAGGATATAATGTTTGAACTCCATTTCCATGACCTAAAATAATTGTATTTCCATATCCACTAATCCATCCTGAATACTCAACAACACCACTTTTAGACGCTTTAATAGGGTCACCATAATTACCTGCATAGTCTATTCCTTTATGCAACTTGTACTCTCCAGTAACAGGATTTACTCTATAACCATAATTACTTGTAATCCTTCCTGAAATAGGCCTCAAAAATCCACTTTCCGTTACTAAATTCCCTCCACTTCCGTTGCTTCCACTAACATTGTTAATTATTCTATCAAGTTCAGCTTCTAACTCCTTATTATGTTCTTCTATTTCAGCAATTTTTCCATTTATTTTTTCACTATTTTCTTCTAATGCTATAACCGTATTTTTCTTTTCTCTTTGTAATGCTAAAAGTTCATTTCTTTTATTTTCCTCTTCCTTTTGAATAGCAACTACTTCATTTTTAGCATTAATAATTTCACTTTGTTTTTCCTCTATAGCAAGTTGATCTTCTTCTTGTTCTTTTATTTTTATTTTTATTTCTGCAACTTCATTTGAAATTATTTGTTGATTTTCTTTATAAGTTTTTATTATTTCTTTATCAAAGCTTACTATTTTATTTATATTAGTTAAATTTTGAAATACCTCAAATATATTTTGACTCTTTAATATCATATAAACACATTGCCTTGATAAATCAACTTTATAAACACTTCTTATTCTAGAATCTAATAATTCTTTAAGTCGTTTTTCTTCTTTTTTCAATTCTAAAATATAATTTTCTTTATTTTCTACTTCTAATTTACTTTCTTTTATAGATAAATTTAATTTTGTTATTTCTACTTGAATATTATCTATTTCTTTTTGATAACTACTTATTTTTTTTTGAATATTATATAACTCATTTTCCTTTTCAGTAATACTACTTTGTAAATTATCAATTTCATTTTGATTTTTTTCAATTTGATTATTTATATTCGACTTTTCTTCCTCTAAACTTTGAATTTTATCTTTATTTTCATTTATCTCATTTTTTATAGAATTACTTTTTTCTGCAAAAACATAGCTTGTATTAATTGTTAATGCAATTATAACAGAATAAATAATTTTATCTTTAAAATTCATATTTTCCCCCATTATCTGTTGTTATATCTACTAATCTATATTTATCTTTTGTATTCTTATTACTTTAAATCCATTTTCTACATATTCCAAATTTAATAAAAAATAATTTTCATATTTTGTTTCTAAAAACGGAAGTAGATTTTTAGAAATGTTATAACTTGCTTTGGTTAATATACTTGCTTTATATATGTAATCCTCATATTTAAAATCACTTTTTTCAATTTCAACATTTATATTATTAATTTCATAATTATTAGAAAACAAAATACTCTTTTCATTTATGTAACTATAAATTGTATCTTTTACTTCTTCAGTACAATTTAGTATTTCATCTTTATTTTTTTTATTTAATGCTTCAAATACTGAATTATAAAATTTACTTATATCTTGATTTATCATATTAATTAAATTATCATTTGCCATATTAATATCAAGCTTTAAATATTCTTTATTACTTATATCAATTTCTTCACTTTCTATTTTACCCCAAGGAAACTCTTTTTTTAATTTAATTAAAATTTCTTTATCCCTTGGTATAGGCCCAAAATTAACAATATCTTTTGCTGATAATCCAGTATATTTATCATTTATAAAAACTTCAGCATCATTAAAATTAGAATATAAAGTAATATAGTTTCCATTGACATCAAGATTTATTTTTTTATTTTCAACTATACTTAAATTAACTTTTTCAGTAATATCACCGTATTCCGTTTTATGAGTATATTTTAATTCATAAATTCCTGGTATAACATCAAATTTTGCTTCATTCATTAACTTAAATTTTTTATTTCCAAATTCAACTTCAATATTATTTAAATTTGATGTAAATTCAATTTCTACAGTATTTATATTTATATAGTATCTTTTATAAAACATATTTTTCTTAACTATAACTTTAAAAGTACCATATCTTCCCTCTGTTCTTAATCCATTTATTAAATTTTTTATTTTTTCTTGATTTTCATTATAATAGTTAATTAATGGCTCTAATTCCTGCTCAGAAACTTTTTTTTCATTAACCATTACAAATTTAGAAATTCTTATTTTGTTTTCATTTAATAGCGCTTCATTTAATTTATCTATAATCTTATCTTGATTTAAATTAATTAAAAAAAACATACTAACCAACATAAATATAATAAATGAAAATAAAGAAATAACTATAAGCTTATTTTTTTTAATTATTTTCTTTATATTTACTGTAAAATTACTTATATAAAACTTTATTTTTTCTGTTATATCTTTAAAGCTATTATTTTTTGATATCATTAATAATTACTCCAATATATCTATTATCCATTTCCCACAATCTACACATTTATATAACCTAATTACAAATAAGTCCATAACTCCACTATTTAATTGATTATTTTCTTTTGCCTCTTCCATAGTTATAAATTCATCATTTTGATTTATAAATCCTTGAATTTCAACTATGTAATTTTTTTTAGTTTTATTACAACATTCGTTTTCCCCAACGCACTCAATTTCATCATATTTTAAATTTTCTTGTAATTCCTCAATTATTGCAATTATATCCTCATATTCATTTATATTGTCTAGAAAATCCTCTTTATTAAAACTTAATCCATCGATAGTAAATAAATTCATTTTATCCTCTCCTTATATAATTAATTTACACTTTCATAATATAATATTAATATCATCATATTCAATATTTTCTTTTATGATTTTTAATATTATTTCTTCATCATTTTAATAATACTTGAATATTTTCCATATTTATATTAAATTTAAAATTGAACATTATTTTTATGAGGAGAGAAACAAATGAAAAGAAATACTAATTCTAGTAATAAAACTAGAAGGCTTGTTCTTATTGGTGCATTAGGTGGAATTTCTATTTTCCTTGGTATAAGTGGCTTAGGATTAATTCGCTTACCAATATTTAGTCTTACAATAATGCATATTCCTGTTATTATAGGTGCATTATTAGAGGGTCCTATTGTTGGTATTGCTGTTGGATTAATTTTTGGTTTATTTTCAATGTATCAAAATATCACAGCACCTGGTTTAACTTCATTTATCTTTTGGAATCCTATAATTGCATTAATTCCTCGAATATTAATTGGAGTTATCAGTTATTATTCATTTAAATTATTAAAACATAAAATCAAAAATACTGGAATATGCGTTGGAATTTCAGCAATTTTAGGTACTTTAACTAATACAGTTGGAGTTTTAGGTTTAACTTATATTCTTTATCTTGATAGATATGCACAAGCAAGAGAAATTTCAAGAGAAGCTGTTGCAGGAACATTACTTACTGTTGGATTAACAAATGGAGTTCCTGAAGCTATAGTATCAGCTCTTATAACAGTTCCAATAGTTGTTACTATGTTAAAATTTAAAAGAAAATAAACAATCTTATTTAATACACACTAATTAGAGGTGTGTATTTTTTATTATAAACATATTTAATTATTTTTATAAAAACCTTCTTCCACATCTTACTTAATATATTCCTTTTTTCCTTTATTTCCTTTACTTTAATAGATTATATAAATTCATATTACACATAATACTAGTGTAAGTAAAAATTAATTACTTACAAATAAAAATAAATATTAATTTATTTAAAGGAGGGTCTTTTATGGCTCAAAAGTTAGTACCAGAAGCAAAAAACGGATTATCAAAATTTAAAAATGAAGTAGCAAGCGAAATGGGTGTTCCTTTCACAGACTACAACGGTAACTTAACTTCAAAACAATGCGGAAGCGTTGGTGGAGAAATGGTTAAAAGAATGGTTGAACAATACGAACAAGGAATGAAATAACTAACTAAAAAACCAAATAAGTTAATAAAAATAGAGAGTGAAGCTCTTGTTTCACTCTCTGCCCACTTTTACTTTTTTTAATTATATTATAACTTCTACTCCATAATGATCTGAAATAACCTCTTCATTTTCCCCATTAAAAATAACATTTGACTTTAAAACATCTATTTTCTTATTTACAAGAATTAAATCTAATCTTTTATCTTCACTTTGTGACTCCCAGCCTGCAATTTAACCTTTAACAGTAACCCCGTTAGCTTTAACCTGAGCTAAAGTATAAGTATCTATTAACCCATTTTTTATTAAATAATCATATCCTTCATCTTTTACATATGCATTATTATTAAAATCACCCATTATAAAAGAAATTCTTTCATTATTTATATTATTTAATAGCTTATCTGCTTGATATTTAAAAGGTTCTATTTCATCATTCCACCATTCTGTATGACAGCTATAAAAATCTATATTTTCATTATTAACATTAATTGTAACTTATATATTAATCCATTTGAAATATAAAAAAGCAACTAAGAATTTTCTTAGTTGCTTTTGGTTGCTTACCCGGGAATTTAATCCCGGACACCTTGATTAAAATTCAAGTGATCTACTACCTACTGAGCTAGTAAACTAAAAATGGCAGGGATAGCAGGATTCGAACCTACGAATACCACAGTCAAAGTGTGGTGCCTTACCGCTTGGCGATATCCCTAAATGGGGTGAACGATGGGACTCGAACCCACGACAACCAGTGCCACAAACTGGCGCTCTACCAACTGAACTACGTTCACCATATGGAGCGGGTAGTGGGAATCGAACCCACCTTTCCAGCTTGGAAGGCTGGAGTATTACCGATATACGATACCCGCACATTTACTACGTTTTTTAGTATATTATGTTTGTCGATATTTGTCAACACTATTTTTTCATTTTTTTATTTATTTTTTAGCAGTTTATTAACATAGACTTATAATATCCCTGAATGATATAATATAAATGATTAATTAACAATTCATATCATGGAGAGGATTATATTTATGAAAGAAATAATAATGTCGAATGGTAATATTAAAGCATCCGAAATAGGTCTTGGCTGTATGAGACTTTCAACTATGGATAAAACTTCAGTTAACAAACTAATTAATACAGCTTTAAAATGTGGTATTAATTTTTTTGATCATGCTGATATTTATGGAAAAGGAAAATAAGAATAAATTTTTAGTGAAGCACTTACCATGTCTTCATCCTTAAGGGAAAATATAATATTAAGCAATTAAATATGGAGGAATAATGAAAACTAAAAATAAATCATTAATATTTATTATACTTTTAACTATATTTAGCTCACTTACATTTAATATGGCTCATCCTGTCACACCAATGTTTATAACTAATCTTAAGTTACCTACATTTATGTTTGGATTGTTCTTTGCAGCTATGTCAATAGGAAATTTTATTGGTTCACCATTTTGGGGATCTTTATCTGATAAAAAAGGAAGAATTAAATTTTTAATTTATGGTGCTTTAGGATATGGAATTAGCCAACTTGGATTTGGTTTTAATACAAACCCAATTATAATATTAATTTTTAGATTTACAGGTGGATTTTTTGTAGTTAGTTATCTTACTGTATCAATGGCATACTTAACTGACATTACAAATAAAGAAAACAGAGTTAAGTTTATCACTTATTATTCTGCTGCAAATACTATTGGTTGTGCATTTGGTTCTTTACTTGGTGGAATAATAGGAAATAATAATTTTAAATATACATTTTTATCACAATTTATATTTTGCATTATATTAGCTACATTAGTTTACTTTTTATTAGAAGAACCAGTTAACGAAAATAATTTAAATAAAACTACTAATTATAATAATAAAAAAATAAATTTTTCTACAATTTTAACAAAAAACCTTATAATTATGCTTTTATTAGTTACTGCTTTTTATTTTGCTTCAACAAGTTACAATTCAAGTATAAATTACTATATTGAAGATGTACTTAACCTTCCTCCAACATTTATAGGTGGGTTTTTAGCAGTTGTAGGAATATTAGGATTCATAGCAAATTTAACTTTTACCCCTTTACTTGCTAAACACTTTAAAGAAGTTAATGTTTGTAAGGTTATTACTCTTTGTCTTAGTATATCCTTAAGTTTAATGGTACTCTTTAAAAATACTACTTTATTTTTAACTTCTGCTATAATATTCACTACTTTTGCTAGTATACATATACCTTTACAACAAAGTATAATTACTAAATTATCAAAAGGAAATTATGGTTCTTTAATGGGAGTACTTAATTCATCTAAAGCAATAGGACAAGTTACTGGTTCACTATTAGCAGGATTCATATTTGATTTAGGAAATAAACTTCCATTCCTTATTTCCGCTTTAATAATATTAATTGCATTTATTATAATGCTACCTATGAACTCAAATGTAACTGAAAGTAATATTGTTTAAAATATAATTTGAAAAGGGTAAAACTTACAAATTTAAGTTTTACCCTTTAACTTTATTATTCAGATTTAATGATTATTTCATTATCTTTGCCATCAATTACAACATGAGAGCCATAATTAACATCTCCAGCAATTATCATTCTTGCTAATTTATTTTCTAAAGTATTTTGAATATATCTCTTAAGTGGTCTTGCACCATAAACTGGATCATATCCCTCAACAGCTAAAATATGCTTAGCTTCTGGAGTAATATCAAGTGTAATATTTCTATCCTTTAATCTATTAGCTACTTCACCTACAAATATATCAATAATCTTAGTTATTCCTGTTTCAGATAATGGCTTAAACATTATAATATCATCAACTCTGTTTAAGAACTCTGGTTTAAATCTCATTTTCATTTCATTCATTACTTCTTCTCTTATTTGTGGATCTATACCATCTTCACACTTATTTTCTAAAAGATAGCTACTTCCTATATTCGAAGTCATAATAATAATTGTATTTTTGAAATCAACTGTTTTACCTTTATTATCTGTAAGTCTACCATCATCTAGTATTTGTAAGAACATGTTAAATACATCTTCATGTGCCTTTTCAATTTCATCAAATAATATTACACTATAAGGCTTTCTTCTAACAGCTTCTGTTAGTTGCCCACCTTCTTCATATCCTACATATCCTGGAGGCGCTCCAATTAATCTTGATACAGCATGCTTTTCCATATATTCAGACATATCAATTCTTATAATATTTTCCTCTGAGTCAAAAAGATTTCTTGCTAAAGTTTTCGCAAGTTCTGTCTTACCAACCCCTGTAGGACCTAAGAAAATAAATGAACCAATTGGTCTATTTATATCTTTAAGACCTGCCCTTGCTCTTAAAATTGATGAAGTAACTGATTTAATAGCTTCTTCTTGACCAATTACTCTCTTTTTCATTTCAGATTCAAGTCTTAATAATTTTTCTCTTTCTCCTTCAAGCAAGTTATATACTGGAATTCCAGTCCATTTAGATAAGACTTGTGAAACTTCTTCTTCAGTAACTTCTTCTTTTAATAAAGCGCCTTCATAATTTTCTTTAACTTCAACTTCCATTTGTTCAATAGCTGATTCTAAACTAGGAATTTCACCATATTGAATTTCAGCTGCCTTATTATAGTCATATTGTCTTTGAGCTACTTCAAGATTTCCTCTAGCTTCATCAAGCTTCGCCTTTAATTCTTTTAATTTTAAAATAGCTCCCTTTTCTCTATCAAATTTAGCTGTCATTTCATCATTTTTAGCTTTTAATTCTGAATATTCCTTTTCCAAAGCTTCTAATTTCTTCTTAGAACCTTCATCTTTTTCTCTTGTTAAAGCTTCTTTCTCTATTTCAAGCTGTACAATTCTTCTTCTAATTGCATCTAATTCTGCTGGTAATGAATCTATTTCTGTTCTTATCATAGCTCCAGCTTCATCAATAAGGTCAATAGCTTTATCTGGCAAATATCTATCTTGAATATATCTATCAGAAAGTTTTACTGCTGCAACTATAGCAGAATCATGAATTCTAACTCCATGATGAATTTCAAACCTTTCTTTTAACCCTCTTAATATTGAAATTGCATCTTCTACTGATGGTTCATCAACAATAACAGGTTGAAATCTTCTTTCAAGTGCTTTATCCTTTTCAATATATTGTCTATATTCATCAAAAGTTGTTGCACCTATACAATGCAACTCACCTCTTGCAAGTAATGGCTTAATTAAATTACCTGCATCCATAGCACCATCAGTTTTACCAGCTCCAACTATAGTATGAATTTCATCTATAAATAATATAATTTTACCTTCACTGTTTTGAACTTCCTTTAAAACAGCTTTTAATCTTTCTTCAAATTCACCTCTATATTTAGCACCAGCTATCAATGAACCCATATCTAAAGAAAATATAATCTTATCTTTTAACCCTTCAGGAACATCTCCCCTTACTATTCTTTCTGCTAAGCCTTCAACAATAGCTGTTTTACCAACACCAGGTTCACCAATTAATACAGGATTATTCTTAGTTCTTCTTGAAAGTATTCTAATAGTTCTTCTAATTTCCTCCTCTCTTCCTATTACTGGATCTAATTTATGCTTTTTAGCAAGTTCAACTAAATTAGTACCATATTTAGCAAGAGCATCATAAGTTCCTTCTGGATCTTGTGTATCCACTCTTTGATTTCCTCTTACTTCTGATAATACCTTCATAAAACTATCTTTTGTTATGTTGTATTTGTTTAAGATTTGTTTAGAAGGTCCATTTTTATCAACATCAATTATTGCTAATAGCAAATGTTCTACACTAATATAAGAATCTCCAAACTTTTTAGCTAAATCATCAGCTTTTATAAGAACTTCATCAACTTGTCTTGTAATATATACGCCTGAACTATTTGCACCTTCCCCCATAACCTTTGGCATTTTATCTAATGCATTTTTTATATCTACTTTTAGCAACTTAACATTTATGCCCATTTTAGTGAATATATTTGGTATTAACCCATCATCAGCTTCTACTAATGCAGCAAATAAATGAATCACATCAATTTGTTGGTGATTATATTTTACTGCAATTAAATTTGCATCATTTAATGCTTGTTGCACTCTTAATGTCATTCTCTCAACATTCATTCATTCTCACCTCTTATTAGTATTTTTAACTTTAATTTGATTTTAATACAAAAGTCAAAGAAAGTCAAAGTAAATTTTATTAAAAATTTTACATTTTTATTATACCCTATTTTTTCCATATTTTTCTATTCGTTATAATAATTTTTTCTATATTTTATTATAACAAATTTAAAATTTATTTTTTGTTTTTATTTGGATTTATTGTTATAATATTTACAAAATAATTTAATATAGAATTTAGGTGAAATTTTGAGAAAAGAATATATAAAATACCCCTTTGATTTACCAATAAAAATTTCGTATTTAAATATAAAAAATTATCCTATTCATTGGCATAATTCAATGGAAATTATATATGTATTAAAAGGTTCATTGCATATAAAAATTGATACTGATTCCTTTATGTTAAATGAAAAAGAAGTTGAAATAATAAATTCAGACGAAGCTCATGAAATTCAAGGAAATGGTGATAATAAAGTTTTAATTTTCAATATAGACCCTTATTTCTTCAGCAAATATTATAAGGATATAAATAATGTATTTTTTTATACTAATTCTAGTAATATTGAAAATCAAAATGGTATTGAATATGATGAATTAAAAATATTACTTTCAGAAATACTTTGTGAATATGTTCAAAAACTTGAAGATTATGATGAGGAAATTGAAGAATTATTAAGAACCTTACTTTACCACCTTATTAATAACTTTCATTATCTAACTCATGAAAAAGAGGAATTAAAAGAAAAAACTGAACAACTAGATAGGTATCATAGAATTGCAAAATATATATTTAATAATTATAACAACAATATAACTTTACAAGAAATTGCTAAAAAAGAGTTTTTAAGTCCACACTATCTATCTCATGAAATAAAATATGCTACTGGATATAGCTTCACAGATTTAATTAATTTAACAAGAGTAGAGGAATCAATAAAATTACTTTTAGATAGCGATATGAGTATTTCTGAAATCTCAGAAGAAATAGGCTTTTCTCATGTTAGATATTATAATAAAAACTTTAAAGTCTATTATGGTTGTACCCCTCTTCAATATAGAAAGAAAAATGTAACTACAGAAAAATTATATGAAAACTCTAAACAACTTACTGAACTTTCATTAAAAGATGCCTTAGATTCATTATCATATAGTTTAGATAATTACAGTAGATTTAATTTTGAAAATAAACTTTGGAATGTTCATGTTGATATGGATAAAATAATTAAACCTTTTGAAAAAATTTTTAAAGAATGTATTAACTTAGGAGAATCTTTTGACCTTTTAATTGAAGATAATAAAGATATATTGGAAGAAATACAAGAAGAAATACACTTTGAGTATGGTAGACTTGAAAAAATGTTTCATAGTGATATGGGTATATTTTTAGATTCTGATTTTTATAATTGGAATAAAGCTAAAGGAGTTTTAGAATTTTTATCTACTATTTACATTAAACCTTTAATTTTATTAGATAATCTAGATTATTCCTTAGAAAAATATATAAATATATTAACTAGTTTTATTGATTATTTTGAAGAATTAGATATAGTTGATATAACTGAATTTAAATTTCAATTTGATTCTAGATTATCATTGCCAATAAAAAATAAGTTACGTGAATTTATAACAACTAACTATAACTTAACTGTATCAAATGACGATTTTTTAGTTACTTCTCATTTAAACTCTATTTATGATACAGCTTATATGTTGCCATATATAATTCATAACACTATTTTTAAGAAAAATTCATTAACTTTTTTAAAAGCATTTGACGTTTTAGAAAAAGAAATTAATATAACTAATGAAGTATTTATCGGTGCTCCAGGAATAGTAAATGATATGGGAATTAGAAAACCTTCTTATTATGCCTATTATCTTTTAAATAAACTTGGAAACAATATAGTTTCTTTAGATGATGGTTACATAGTTACTAAGGCTGAAGATTATTATGCAATACTTTTATATTCTCATAATGATAATGTATCTTCTTTAGCCTGTTATGAAGATGTTTATCAAAAAGGTGGCGTAAAAAAATCCTTTGAAAGAAAATATTCTCTTAATATAGTAAATATAAAAAATTCATCGAGAATAATCACTTATGAAGTAAATGAAATAATTGGTTCTTCATTTAACTACTGGCTTTCCATGGGGTCTCCAGATAGATTAAGCAAAGAAGAAAAAGAAATACTTCATAAGGCATCTTATCCAAAAATAGAATTTAAATATGCTAAAAAAAGTTCTGTTTTAAATATAATAACAGAGCTAAAAGGATATGGTGCCAAGTTAATTGTACTTAAAAATATTAAATAATGTACTGAAAACACCTTTTTTAGGTGTTTTTATGTTTTCTTTTCTAATTTATATATATTTTTTTTATACTTATTGTACAAAATCTTAAGCATTTACGTGAATATAATATTTTTCTTCTTATTATATACTAAAAATATAAATATAAATTATAAGAAAAGAGGTATTTTCATGAGAGGACTATTTTTTAATCCATCCTTATTAAATCACACTAAATCAAAGTGGTCATTTTGGATTTGGATGTCTAATTTATTACATCACACAAACTAAATAATTATTATGAAGCAATTTAAAATATTATATAATAAAATGGATAGAGATTTTTATTTACTCTCTATCCATTTTATTATAGCTTCTTTTCTATTTGTATTGCTAATGTAAAATACTTTATTGATTCTTTTAATTCATTTAAATTATAATATAACTCTGCCATTTCATTATATCTTTTATACTTTTCTTCGTTGTTAGCAAATCTTAATAAAAAATCTGTTGCTAAATTCATATACATTTCTGCTTGAATGTAATCATTAAGCTTTTGATGTATCATTCCTTTAAAATAATATGCTTTTTCTATTAATCTTTCATCATCAATATCAATAGCTAAATTTAATGCTTCGCTTATATAACTAAATGCTTCATCATATTTATTATTTTTATATAAAATATCTATACACTTAATTAAAAACTCTCCACATCCTCTTACATCTTCTCTAGGATATATTTTAGCAGCATCTTCTAATTCTATTAAAGCTTTATCATCTTTATGAACCTTAAAGTATATATCTCCATTTTCTGCTTTAAATTTTGCTAATTCCTTCATATCATCCTTTTTATAATCTAATGCAATATTTAAATATTTATCTGCTTCTCCTATATATAATAAAATATTAACTATTGCAAATTCATGATAATAATCACCTTTGTCATTATCATTTTTAAATAAAGCTTCTTTATCTATTATCTTTTTTAAACATTTATATGATTCTTCTATTAAATTTATATTTTTATAACAAATACCTTCATAAAAACATGCATATATATATTTATCATCAAATTTAATTTGATCTTTTTCATAAATTTGTATTATTCTTGAATAATAGCTAATAGCCTCATGATATTCCTTGTTCTTAACAAAAAACTCTGCCATATCATTATAATAAATAATAATTTGCTCATTATTAGTAGCATGTTGATACAAATCAAAATATTTTGATATTAGCAATTGTAATTTTTCAATTTTGTTATCTTTAATATATAATTTAAATAAAATATGTATTAATTCTAAAGCTAAATCATTAAAGTTATATCTAAAAGAATAATCTAAATTATATTTAATAATACTTTCTATTTTTTCTAAGGAATGTTTAGATTTTTTTACACTTTTTATATTATCTTTTATTTGCTCATAAACATCTTGAACTAAATAACTATAATCAATTTGTAATTTATCAGAAATATATTTTAAACATTCATCATCAGCTTTTATCTTTCCATTTTCAATACAACTCATCTTAGAAATCGAAATTTCTTCACCACATAATTCTTTTAATGTAATTCCCTTATAGATTCTTGCTCTTTTTATTTTTTCTCCTGTTGATAATATTTCCATAATTCCCCCTAATTTAGTTATTTAGTATACCTAAATTTCTAAATATCTTAATACCTTCATTTAGATATTTAGCTGCTTCATAATCTTTTTTAATTCCTATGTAATATCTACCTAAAAGTATTGATAATTCCGCCATTTTCTTATAAAGACCATTTGCTTTAGCTAAATTAAATGTTTCTAACAATATATTTTCTGCTTCATCTTGCATTTCTTTAATAATATATGCTCTATACCAAAATAAATTTTGTTCTATTACCTGTTCAATATTTGTTTCATCAATTAAACTTCTTATTTCTTCTAATACTTTTTCACACTTTTCTATTTCCTTAATTTTAATATATCCTTCACAAATATTAAGCATTGTTTCTACTACATCTTTATCGTTACTTCTCATCCTTATTTGCTTTGCAGTATTATAATGCTTAAATGCTTCCTCTATATTATCAAACTCAAAAAATAATTTACCTAAATTATTTTCAATACTTGAAACATTCTTTTCTGCTTCTAATTCCTTATATACCTCTAATGACTTTTTAGAATATTTTATTGCATTTGCAATGTCTCCCTTTTTGTTATATTCCTTAGATAATGATATTAATGACTTACCATATTCTCTTCTATCTTGAACTTGTTCAAACTTTTGCTTTGCTAAAAAAGTATACTCTAAGGACTTATTTGTATCATCTATTTTAAAATAACTTTCAGCCATTTCATAATATATTTCTCCTAATAAAGAATCATTTCCAATATCATTATATAAATATACCTTTTCTGCTTGTTTTAAATAACTTATTGCAGAATGATATGCTTTTAAGCTTAATGTTATTTTTCCTAAGTTAAGAAACGTCTTTATAATTTGTTCAAAATTATTTCTTTTTATAAATATAACATTTGCAGATAAATATAATTGTTGAGCTAATACTAATTCATTTTTTGCATTGCATATATTTGCTCTTAAAAATAAATTTTTTGCTTTTCTATATTCTAACTTATATTTTTCTGCATAAAATAATGCATTTTCTATATATTCCTCAGCACTAATATAATCTTCATTTAAAATATATGTTTCTGCACTTTGTTCATAATATATGCATATTTTTTCAGCCTGAGTTTCTTCTGATTCCATTAAATATTCTACTGATGTCTGTAGAGCATTTGCCAAATACTCTAATAAATCCATAGATGGATTCGATCTCCCTGACTCAACTAAACTAATTTGTCCTGGTGTAATTCTATCCCCTGCTAAGTCCTTTAGTGTCATTTTCTGTTCTTTTCTTCTTCTTTTTATCTTTTCACCTAAAGTAAGTATCTCCATGGCATAATCTTCCTTTACCAACATTTATATTAATTGCAAATTTTATTTATATTACTTATTATACCATAAAAAAAACAAAAAAATATTTTTTTTGACTTTTATATTCAATTATATTTAAAATAATTAAAAAAACTGTTATAGAATACCATAACAGTTTTAATTATTTTAATTAATATAATCTAAAATATTATCATATGCGTCCTCAGCTACTCCTTTAATTTTCCTCCTTGTTTTTCTTATATTTCTTTGAGTCTTTCTATCTAACTCTGGTAAAACCATTATTCCTATTGCAACACCAAAAATAGTTCCTATTGCTAAACTTTTAATTACTTTTCCCAAAAATAACACCTCTTTTTTATTTTTCTAAAAATAGTATGTGTATTTTTTTTCAAAATAATCATCATTTTATCCCTAATGCCTCTTTAGCAAGTTTATCTGCTAAATCATTATATTTATGTCCTGAGTGACCTTTTATTTTTTTAAATCTTATATTTATTTCCTTCATTTTATTTTGCATATATTCATTATATTCAGAAGTTATTTTATTATTTCTTTTCCAAGTTCCTAATGCCCATGATTCAATCCCTTGATAATCATATGCTATTGTAACCTCTTTATAATTATTATTAATAGCAAATTCCACAGCCATTTTTGCTCCTAATACCTCACCAGATACATTTCTTAAAGCAATTGCTTCTTTATCAAATCCAATTCCTTTATCTTCATAAATTATCTTTCCATCATTAACAGCAACTAATCCATAAGAAAAATTCCCTTTATCAACAGTAAAACTTCCATCTACATATATAAACAATCCACTTTCACTTTCTTCATCTTGAATATTTTCTAGTTTCCTTCCTTGTGAATTTAGTGAAATAAACTCTTTAGCTTCTTTTTCAGTAGTAAAGCTTTTATATATAGCTCCCTTAAATCCTATTACATCCTTTTTACATTCATCCCATGAAGTATAAATTTTAGGTATTACTGATTTCCCCTTATAAACAGCATAATATTTCAAAATATATTTTCTCCTTTTTCATAATTATTTACTACTAAATTACACAGATAATAATTCTTCTAAAACCTTGCAAATACTATTAATATTCTTTGCCCCAGTAAAGTTAGTAGCATATTCAACAACATTTTTTAAAACTATTAAAATATCATTTTTTCCTTGCCAATTTTCTAAAATAACATTTAATGGAACTTCTGTCATTATAATATTTAATGCAAAAATTCCTATTGCAATATCATCTACTTTTCCTATAAAAGGTATCTTATCCGGTATAATATCACAAGGTACTGTAATATAAGCAACTGCACCTGATATTATAATCTTGGTTTTCATACTTACTCTCTTATCTTTAAGAAGCCTATATATTAATGTTGCTATATCAGGTAATACAAATATGTAATCACTATATTTTTTAACTCCTATTGGCATTTTACCCTTAATTTTTTCTCTTCCTTTAGCATAAAAATCATTTATTTTTATTAATTCTTCTTCATTATATTCTTGCTCTTGTTCATTTTCAAAACTTAATAACTCTACTTCTTTTTTTAATTCTCCACTTAATGAAATTTTAGCATTTCTTAACTCCAAATTAAGTACTCCATAAGTACAATAAATACTATATATATCAAAATCTACATAAGGTATGTCTTTTAATAAATATTTATACTGTATAATTACCTTTCCCTTTTCATAATGTATTCCTTTATCTTTTAATGACTTTAATATAAATTTCAATGCCACTTTCCTTACAAATGAAGGTATTCCAACATTTAAAATCTTAACCCCCGTTACTTCCCCTTTAGTTAATCCATTTTCCATGGAATTAAATTTAACTTTAACTTCAAATTTAATAATAACTCCTTTTGAAAATGAACCTATTATTTTAATATCATCATTAATTTCAACTTTTTTAATATCTATCTCTTTAATTGATACAAAGTCATTATATATACTTAATAAATTTTCTCCTGTTAATCCTACATTTATACTATTTATATTCATAACTTGTCCCCTTTCTTTCAAAAAAGTTTAAATTTATCTTGCTTGCTCATTAATACATCTATATTTATACATAATATACAGTATACTTTATTTATATTAAATTTAAAAGCTTGTATTTACATACTTTAATTTTAAAATACTAAAAGGGATTTACAAACTTCAATGTAAATCCCTTACCTATCTTAAGCCCCTTTGTAATAATTAACTCCCCTATTAATTATTATAATATTTATTGCTTTTAAATTAAAATACTGGTACAACTGCGCCTTTATATTTTTCATTTATAAAATCTCTAACTTCTTCTGAAGTAAGAGCTTCTGTTAAATCTTTAATTTTTTGAGTATTTTCATTTCCCTCTTTAACAGCTAAAATATTTCTTCTTTCTTTTAAGCTTTCTATATTTTTATCTTCTGCATAAAATGCATTTTTATTAACATCAAGACCAGCTTCTAAAGCATAATTACCATTAATAACTGCTATATCAACATCTTCTAAAACTCTTGGTAAAGTAGCTGCTTCTAATTCCTTAAATTCTAAGTTTTTAGGATTTGAAGTAATATCAGCTATAGTTATTAATTCTCCATCCTTAACTTCAATTAATCCAGCTGCTGCTAATACTCTTAAAGCTCTTGCTTCATTTGATGGATCATCTGGTACTGCTACTAATGCTCCCTCTTCAACCTCATCTACACTTTTATATTTTTTTGAAAAAGCTCCCATTGGCTCTAAGTGAATTTCTGCTGTATATGTTAAATGTGTTCCATTATCTGCATTAAATGAATTCAAGTATGCAATATGTTGAAAGTAATTTGCATCTAATTCCCCATTTTCTAATGATGTATTTGGTAATACATAATCAGTAAATTCAACTATTTCTACTTTATATCCTTTTGCTTCTAAAAGTGGCTTTGCAACTTCCATTATTTCTTCATGAGGAACTGGTGATACCCCAACTTTTATTACTTTATCATCCCCATTTGAAGAATTACTACCTCCACATCCAATTAATCCAATTGATAATATTCCTGCTACTATAGCAGTTAAAATACTTCTCTTTTTCATTTTTAAATTCCCCCTAAATTTATCATAAATATTTTAATTAACTTAATTTTTTATATAAATAATTACCTAAGCTTTGAAGCCCTTGAACCATTATTATTAAAATAATTACTGTAACTATCATTACATCCGTTTGATATCTTTGATACCCATAACTTATTGCTACTTTTCCTAATCCTCCAGCTCCAACACTTCCTGCCATTGCTGAATATCCTATTATATTTATAATAGTTAAAGTTAATCCTGATATAATTGATGGTACTGCTTCTTTTAACATTACTTTAAATATTATTTGAGTATTTGATGCACCAAATGATTTTGCAGCTTCTATTACGCCTGAATCAACTTCCTTTAAAGATGATTCAATTATTCTTGCAACAAACGGAGCTGCTGCTATTGTTAATGGCACTATTGCTGCTGCTTCACCTATTGGTGTACCTACAATAGCTCTAGTTAATGGAATAATAAATACTATTAAAATTATAAATGGAAAACTTCTTAATACATTTATTATTAAATCTAATACATTATATATTATCTTATTTGGCTTTAATCCTTTTGGAGATGTAACAGTTACAACTATCCCTAGTATAAACCCTAATATACTTGCAAATAATGTTGAGAAAAACACCATATAAACTGTTTGTCCAACAGCTTGAATCATAACATCAATAATTTTACTATCCATCTTATAACACCTCCAATATAATATCTTTTGATGATAAATATTTCATTACTTCTTCTCTATCTTTTTCATTTATATTTATAGTTAATGTTCCTAAAACATTATTTCTAAACTTCTCTAACTTTCCTCCAACTATTGAAAAATCAATATTAAGTTCTCTTGCCATCTTTGTTATAAGAGCATTTTCTGAAGAATCACTAGGGAAGAATAACTTAATATTTACCCCATTTTTAGGTAATGCATCATCATCATCTTCTTCTCCCAAGAATTTCTTTAATGACACTTCTGGTTTAAGGAATACTTCTTCTGCTTTCCCTTCTGCTACAAGTACTCCCCCTTGAAGCAAAGCAACCTTTTGGCATATTTGTTTTACAACCTCCATTTGATGTGTAACAATAACTATAGTAATTCCTAATTTTTTATTAATATCTTCTAATAATGCAAGAATATCCTTAGTTGTTTTAGGATCTAATGCTGATGTTGCTTCATCACATAAAAGTATTTTAGGCTCTAATGCTAATGCTCTTGCAATTGCTACTCTTTGTTTTTGACCACCGCTTAATTCTGATGGCTTACTCTTTGCCTTTTCTGAAAGACCTACAACTTCAAGTAACTCATTAACCCTTTTATTTATAAATGATTTATCATATCCCCATACCTCTAATGGTAAAGCTACATTTTGAAATACATTTTTTCTACTTAGAAGATTAAATCCTTGAAATATCATACCTAATTCTTTTCTTAATTCTCTTTTACCCTTTTCACTTAAAAGCCTTACTTCTTTGTCCATAACTTTAACTGAACCTTCATTATAATCTTCTAATGCATTTATACATCTTAAAAGAGTAGATTTTCCAGCTCCACTATGACCTATAAGCCCATAAATTTCACCTTCGCTTATATTTAAGGAAATATCTTTTAACACTTCTGTATTTTCAAAACTTTTCTTTACATTTTGCATTTTAATCATAGATGTCCACCTCCATATTTTACTAAGTAGTCAATTTAAATAAACAAAAAAACACGCTAGAGAATAAACTCAAGCGCGCTATAAAATTCACTACTAATTTACTCTCTCATCATTCAGTTATAAAACTGCAGGAATTAGCACCACGTCTACCAGTTGCAAGTGACAAGTGACAAGTGACAAATCATTAATTTAAATTTGTCACTTGTCACTTATCACTTGTCACTATTGACAGGTTGCCGGGTTTCACAGGGCCAGTCCCTCCACCACTCTGGATAAGATTCAAATATTAACTTGTTTTGTTAATAATAATATATAATAGTTCTTCCTTTTTGTCAATAATTTCTTTATAAAATTTTTCACCTTATTCAAAGATTTAAAATTCAGTTACTTCCTCTTCTATTTTTATAAGTTCTGCATCAGTATTGTCTTCCACAAAATCTAAAATAAAATTTATATAAGAGATGTTTACTATCTTATTCTTTTTAATTATTTTAAGTTACTACAATTTTTATTTTATTATTTTCTATAACACTCTAAGTATGAGAGCTTCTATCTTATGTTTTCAATTAATTTTATAAAATCTACCTCATTACTTTTATCAAGATATATATCTATTAAAGTTTTGGTAGGCATATTTATATATCCCTTTTTCCCATTTATTAAGATATCTGTTAATTTAGCTTTAAAATTTTCTTCATCTGATTTTAATTCATTTATAATTTCATTAATTTCACATTTTGCTAAATCATCTATTATTTTTTTCCTTAAATCTTCATTAAACTTTTCAGCAATTCTTCTTTCTTCTTCACTTAATCCTGATATATCATTATTTAATAAACTAAAAATATCCATAATCCCTTTACTCCATTATTTCATTTAATTATTAAATATTCATTTTGCTTTTTATTCTCTTTCTTTCTATTTTCTCTTGCATTTCATCCTTATGTGTTTTTGTTTGACTTGATATATTAAGCAATACTCCAATTGCAGCTAAATTAAACACAAGTGATGTTCCACCATAGCTTATAAATGGTAAAGGTACTCCTGTAACTGGCATACTTCCAGTAACAACAGCTATATTAATTACAACTTGCACAGCTATTACAGAAATAATACCAGTAGCTAAAAGTCTACCATATTTATCTTTAGCTCTCATTGCAACATTAATTCCTGCTACTATTAATACTAAAAATACAGAAATTATTATTATAGCTCCAATAAGCCCTAATTCTTCACATATAATTGCAAAAATAAAATCATTATGTGGTTCAGGCATATATAATGCCTTTTGCTTAGAATTTCCTAATCCAACACCAAATAAGCCACCTGTCCCTATTGCATAAAGTGAATGAACTAATTGATACCCCTCATCAGTTGCATATTTCCAAGGATTTATAAAGCTTATAAATCTCTTCATTCTATAACCAGAAGTAACAATAGCTATTAAAACTCCTATTCCACCTAACCCCATTAATATACCAGTGATTTTTCCACTCATTCCTTCTGAAAAAACTATAATAAATGCTACAAACATTATAATAGCTGAAATACTTAAGTTATTTTCCGCCAAAACCAATCCTGAAAATACTAATGCAAATGATAAGTATATTATTGAAGCAAACCACTTTTCTTTAATTTGTCCATATTGTTCAATAACCATTGCTAGAAAGAATACAATCATATATTTCGCAAGTTCTGATGGTTGAAATGACACTCCCATAATTTTAATCCAACGAGTTGCCCCATTAATATTACTACCTATAAATAAAACTGCAATTAAAGTTATAAGCGTTATTACATACCCTGGAAGTGCTACCTTTTTCCAAAAATGATAATCAACAAATGTAAATATAAGCATAGCTATTAATCCCACTGGAGCCCATGTTAACTCTTTACTTAAAAAATAAAAAACATTTTTATGCTTATATAATGCATCATAATAACTTGCTGAAAAAACCATTATTATTCCAATAGCAACTAATACTAAGACAGAACAAAATATATATAAATCTATCCCTTTATATTTATTTTTCTTTCTAATTTTTTTCTTTTTCCTTACATTTCCCTTTTTTATATTTTTCCCATTATTTTTCATATTACCTTCCTCAGAATATAATTAATACTCAAATTCTTTATTTAGTGTTATAGTAACTTTAGTTCCTTTAACCACCTTATTCCCACTTGCTATACTTTGAGAATGAACATTTCCTTCTCCTTCAAATTCACATATAATCCCTAAATTATTTAAAATTTCACTAGCAAATTCCTTTGTGCTTCCTTTTAAGTCTGGCATTATGACTTCTTTATTAATTTGATTACTATCTTTTGCTGTTATAGTAATAGTTGTGCCTTCTTTAACAGTTGATCCTGGATAAGTTTCCATTGAAACTATAGTTTTACCATTTCCTTTAATTTCTGCTTCAAGATTATTGGCTTTTAATATTTGTTTTGCTTCATCAATAGATTTTCCTCTTACATCTGGAATTATTACATTTTTATAAATTGAAAATCTTTCTTTTGCCAAAGGAGAATCCATATATTTAAACACTTCCTCAAATAACTCTTTCATTAATGGCGCTGCAACTTCCCCTCCATAATAAGCTCCATTACTTGGTTCATCTACAGCTATAAATACTGTTATTTGTGGATTTTCTATTGGTGCAAGCGCTATCATAGATGAAATATATTTATCCTTTGAATAAGTTCCTGTATTAGGATCAACTTTTTGTGCTGTACCAGTTTTTCCTCCAACATTATATCCTTGTACAAATGCACCATCTGGCCCATCTTTAGTTACAGTCCTTTCTAAATAACTTCTAATTAATGCAGTGCTTGAATCTGTTAATAAATCTTTTTTTACACTAACCTTTATTTCTTCATCTATTACTCTATTTCCACCTTCATCTTCATGAGAAATTTCCTTTACTATATGTGGTTGTATTAAATCTCCACCATTTGCAATCGCATTAAAAGCTGCCATAAGTTGTAATGATGTTACTGTATTAGTTTGTCCAAATGATATTGTTGCTAAATCTATAGCAGAAACTGTATCACTTGATTTAACTATGCCTGTTGCTTCTCCTGGTAAATCAATTCCCGTTGTTTTACCAAAACCTAATTTATAAATATATTCATTTAGCTTTTCAATTCCAAGTCTTTCTCCAATTTCCATCATTCCAACATTACAAGAATTTTTTAATACTTCAGCTAAAGTTTGAGTTCCATGGCCTTCACGTTTCCAGCATTTAACTGTTGTATTTCCAAATTTAACTCCACCATTACATACAAATGTATCACTATCACTAACTACTCCTTCTTGCAGTGCTGCTATCATAGTAACTATTTTAAATGTAGACCCTGGCTCAAACGTATCACTTACAAGCCAATTTCTCCACATATTTTGTATTTGATCATTTTCAGTTTCTCCATCAAAGGACTCATATCCCATGTATGGAGTGTTTGGATCATAATCTGGCTTATTTACCATTGCAAGAATTTCTCCATTATTAGGATCCGTTATAAGAACATGAACACCTTTTGCATTATGTTCTTTCAATCCCTTTTGTGCTATCTTTTCAGCTACATATTGTAAATTTTCATCTACCGTTAATACTATATCATTACCATCTATAGGTGGTGTAAATTTATATGTTTCAAAGGGAAGTCTATTTCCCCAACTATCATAACCACCAATTTTCATTCCTGATATACCAGCCAAATATTCATCATATTGTAATTCTATACCTGTTAAGCCTACTCCTTCTGAATTAATTCCCCCTAATGCACTTGCTAAAAAATTTCCATTAGGATAATATCTCTTAACATCCCTAGATACTATTAAACCATATATATCTAAATCATCTGCACTATCTGCAATATCCTTAGTAATTCCTCTTACTAATGGTGCATATGTTGCATCACTTCCATCACTATTTTTTCTATTTAATGCCTTTAAAATATCATCATAACTTACTTCTGAAACAACACCTGAAATTTGCTTTGCTATTTCTTCTTTAGTTACTTCACTCTTTTTCATATGAGTTTTAATGGCATCTAAATCAAAATCTAATCGATAAACATTTGCTGAAGATACTAATATAGATTCATTTCTATCTAAGATATCACCCCTAGTTGCAGTTACACTTATTTCCTTCTGCCACTCTGTATTTGCCTTAGCTTCTAAATATCTTCCCTTTACTAAAGTTAGCCATCCCAATCTGGCAACTAATAAACCTAATAAGCAAAACACTATAAGGTAAACTAAACTTACTCTTTGCTTATAGTTTAATGTTTTTTTGTTATTATTTTTGATTTTCTTTTTGCTTACCATCCATTTATCTCCCATCATAGATTAAACATATATAATACATAATTATTATTCTACTACATTTTCCTATATATCAAAAGATACTAACATTAATATTCTCTATTTTTAGAGTAAATTTTATATAAATTTTACTCTAAAAATACAAAAAGCCCATAACCAAAAGTTATAGTGCTTTTTCTATAAAATTATATTTATTTGTCTTTATTATATATTTCTTTGTCTACTTTATTGAAACTTTTACCTACAGCAACTGCAGTAACCATTGTTCCATTTACGTTTAACATAGTACGACCCATATCTAATATTGGATCAATTGCAATTATTCCTCCAGCTAATGGGAAATATGCACCCATTCCCATACCTGATATTGCAACAGAAACAGCCATTGTTGCACTTCCTGGCAGTCCAGCAATACCTAATGATCCAATTACAATTATTACAATAAGCATTCCATAGAAGCTAACATCCATTTTAGTTCCTGACATATTAGCTAATGTAACTGCCATTAATGCTGGATAAATTGCAGCACATCCATTCATCCCCATATTAGACCCTAAACTTCCAACAAATGAAGCTATTCCATTATCAACACCCATTTTATCAGTTAATGCTTCTATAGTAACTGGTAAAGTACCAAGGCTAGAACGAGAAGTAAATGCTAATATTAATGGTTCCATTGCATTTTTTACATAAATAATAGGATTTAATCCTAATATAGCTATTATTATTAAATGAATTATAAATACTATAATAATACTTACATAAAGTGCAAGTATAAATCCAACAACTTCTTTTATTGCTGATATTCCTCTTCCTGCAATTGTATTTGCAAGTAAAGCAACTACAGCATAAGGCATAAATTTAATTACAGTCATAGCAAGACTAGTGATAATCTTATATGATGCATTAACTAAATCAGTTACTGGTTGAATTACATCACTATATTTTTTATTTAATATTTTCATTGAGTTACCAATAAAAGCTGCAAATATTACAACAGCAACTACATTACCTTCTGCCATTGCTGCAACTGGATTAGATGGAAGTAATCCTCTTAATGTATCTACAACTGGAGTTATTTCTCTAATTTCATTTGTACCTTCAATTATAGTTGAAGAAACTCCAAGCTTAAACAGGTTACCTACCACAACTCCTACTATTGCTGCTATAGTAGTAGTTCCTAATAATGTTAAAATTGATCTTGTTGTTAACTTTCCTAGATTTTCCTCAGCTTTCATATTTATAATAACTCTAATAATAGATACAAATATTAAAGGAACTACAAGCATCTTTAATAAATCCATAAACCCATAACCAACAAGTCCATACCACTTGTTTACTTCAGTAATCCATTGAACTTCTCCTGGATTATTTGGAAATCCTGCAACTACCTGAATTATTACTCCTAATATTAACCCAACAATAGTTGAAACTATCATTCTTGTTGAAAATTTAACTTTTTTCTTAGCCATAACATTTACACCAAATAATACAGCTAAAAGAACAATAATAAACGCTACTGTTTTAAAACTTGTAATCATTATAAAATCTGATAAAAAAGTACTATTCATTTTTCCCTCCTATATATTTAATATTTAAATTTTAAAATTTAGTAACTATATATTACATTAAAAATTTATATTATTCTAGTAAAAATTTCTACATTTTTTTCTTTTTTTCTCATGTATATTTAAGAACTTTAATAAATTTATTTATACCTCTTTTCCTACTTATCCTATCGGTAATATATTAATAATATATCATCTTCAATTTTTTGTCAATATGTTCACCTTATCAAAAATAAAGACAGGTAACTACTTGTTATCTACCTGTCTTTAAATTATTATAATAAATTTACTAATTCTTGTGGAGTTCTAATTATATAATCTGCTCCTGCACTTTTTAACTCCTCTTCTCCTCTAAATCCCCATGCTACTCCTATAGACTTTACCCCTGCATTTTGTGCGGTTTTCATATCAACATCTGAATCTCCAACATATATACATTCTTCTTTAGTCACATTTAAATATTCCATAACTTCATATACTGTTTTTGGATCTGGTTTAACAGCATGATTAGGTCTTTGTCCATATGTAATTTCAAAATCATTTCCAAAATATCTATTTACAGTTTCTCCTGCAAATTCATCTGGCTTATTTGATACAACTGCTAATTTAATATTCTTAATTTTTAACTCCTTAATTAGTTCATATATACCATCATATGGCTTTGTTGTATCATGCATATGCTCACCATAATATTCATCAAATAATTTTAAAACTTTTTCTATAGCTTCTTCATTATTTTTATCTTCTTCTGGTAATATACGCTTCATTAAAATATATCTTCCACTTCCAACAAATCTTATATAATCTTTAATTGGATGCTCATTATATCCACAGCTTCTTAATGCAAAATTACTTGCATTTGCTAAATCTTCTAATGTATTTAGTAACGTTCCATCTAAATCAAAAATTACTGCTTTAATCATCTTTTCTCCTCTTTACAAATAATTAAAATAAAAATCAAAATACAATACATTTATTATATCATAATTAAATATTATGTTTTTGAATTTAAAGATAAAAGCCTAATACTCTTATACAATCTTTGTATAAAAATATTAAGCCTATTATCATTTCTTATTATACTTTTCATTAAAATTCTTCAATACTTTTTCTTTCACCTTTAAAATTATTTATTTTATTTCTTCTTTTTGATAATTCATTATTTAATTCTCCTAAATTAATTTCCTTTTCTGCCATGAGTACAAGAATATGATAAGTTAAATCACAAATTTCACTTATAATTTCATCTTTATCATTTCCCTTAGCAGCAATTATAACTTCAGTACACTCTTCTCCAACTTTTTTTAATATTTTATCAATACCTTTATTAAATAAGTATTTAGTATACGAACCCTCTTCAGCATTTACTTTTCTTTCTTTAATAATCTCATATAAATCATCTAATACCAATTTTATTTTATCCTCCTAAAAAAACAGCTTTTATTTCCAGTATGACAAGCTCCTCCCCTTTGAATAACTTTAATTAATAATGTATCATTATCACAATCTGCCCATATTTCCTTTACTTCTTGAAAATTACCGGAGGTAGCACCTTTATTCCACAATTCATTTCTACTTCTACTATAAAACCATGTTTTATTATTTTTTAAAGTAAGATTAAAACTCTCTTGTGACATATATGCAAACATCAACACCTCATTACTTTCATAATCCTGGATAACTACAGGTATTAGACCATTACCTTTTTCAAAGTCTAAACTTATTTTTTCCATATAATATCTCCTATAATCATATTTTGTTAAGACTTTAAATTCTTACTGCTATTCCCATTTCCCTTAAATAAAGTTTTACTTCTTTAATACTTAACTCTCCATAATGAAACAATGAAGCTGCCAATGCAGCATGGGCTTTTCCTTCTATAAATACATTTTCGAAATCTTTTAAAGAGCCTCCTCCACCAGATGCAATTACTGGTACGTTAGTTATCTCACTAACTTTTCTTGTAAGTTCTAAATCAAATCCATTTTTAGTTCCATCACTATCCATTGAAGTTAATAATATTTCTCCAGCACCTAATTTAGTTGCTTCCTCTATCCACTTAATAACATCTATTCCTGTATCAATTCTTCCTCCATTAATAAATACATTCCACCCACTATTATCAAATTTCTTTTTTGCATCTACAGCTAATACTATGCATTGTTTTCCAAAGTAATAAGCCCCTTCTTTTATTAATTTCTTATTTTTTACTGCTGAAGAATTTAAACTTACCTTATCAGCTCCAGCTCTTAATATTCTTTTTATATCATCTATATCTTTTAATCCTCCACCTACAGTAAAAGGTATAAAAATTCTTTCAGCAACTTGTTGAACAACGCTTTCCATTATTCCTCTTCCTTCATGAGTAGCCGTAATATCTAAAAAAACAATCTCATCTGCACCTTGCTTATAATAATATTCTCCAAGTTCTACTGGATTTCCAACTTCTTTTATTCCTACAAAATTTATTCCTTTAACAACCTTACCGTTTCTTACATCTAAACAAGGGATTATTCTCTTTGTATGCATTAATCTCCCCCCAAATTTAATTATGAATTTTCCTTACATAAATCAATTGCTTCTTTTAAATTTATATGTTTTGAATACAATGCTTTTCCAATAATTACTCCATATATATTCAAATTTTTCAATTCTATAATATCATCAATTTTAGATATTCCTCCAGATGAAGTTATATTCATACATATATTTTCATTTAATTTCTTTAGCATACCTATATTTACACCTTGTAATGTTCCATCCCTACTAATATCAGTTAATATAATATTATCTACACCCATTTTTTCCATTTCTTTAGAAAAATCAATATAATTAAATTTACTTTCCTTTAGCCATCCTCTTCCACATAAATAGCCATTTTTACAATCAACTCCAATTGAAATTTTATCACCAAATTTATCTAAAGCCCTCTTAACAAAATCTAAGTTTTCAATTGCTACAGTACCTAATATTACTCTACTTATTCCATTGTCTATTAAATATTTAATATTTTCATATGTTCTTATTCCACCACCAACTTCAATTGGTAAATTAATAGATTTAGCAACTTCAATAATTATTTTATTATTTATTAGCTTCCCCTTTTTAGCACCCTCTAAATCTACTAAATGAATATATTCAGCTCCTGCTATTTCAAAATTTTTAGCTATTTTTAAAACATCTTGCCCAACTACTTCCTTCTTATTATAATCACCTTGATAAAGTCGAACTGGTTTTCCATCTATAATATCTATTGCTGGAATTATAATCATTTACTCAACACCCCAAAATTTTTAAGTATTTTTAATCCAACCTCACCACTTTTTTCAGGATGAAATTGCATACCATATACATTTCCTTTATTAACTATTCCAGGTATATTAATATCTCCATATTTTGAATATGCAATTAAATTTTCATCTATCATTTCTGTTGCCATAAAACTATGAACATAATAAACAAAACTTTCTTTATTAATATTATTAAGTATTTTATTTTCTCTATTAAACTCTAGTCTATTCCATCCTATATGAGGAATTTTAAGATTTTCTTTAGAATTCATAAGTTTAATCTTTCCCTCTATAAATCCAAGTCCTTTTCTTAGTTCACATTCATATCCTTCATCAAAAAGCATTTGCATACCTAAACAAATTCCAAGCAACGGGCATCCATCATTAACTTTTTTTCTTATTGGTAAAATTAAATCAAGATTTTGCAAATTATCCATTGCATCCTTAAAGGCACCCACCCCTGGCAAAATCAATTTATCTGCCATTTCTATATCTGTTACTTCACTAGAAATTTGACAATCAAAATTAACTTTTTTCAATGCATTATACACACTTTTTAAATTTCCCATACCATAATCAATAATTGTAATCATATTTCCTCCAAATTTTTATTACAATTTAAATAATTCCTTTTGAAGAAGGAATTATATTTCCTTCAATATTAATAGCTTCTTTTAATGCTCGTCCAACACACTTGAAAATTCCCTCTATTTTGTGATGGTCATTTTCACCATATAAAACTTTTATGTGTAATGTAATACCAGCATTAAATGCAACAGCTCTAAAAAATTCTTTAACCATTTCTGTGGAAAAGTTTCCTATACTTTCCCTGTTAAACCCTGCCTCAAAATGTAAATAACTTCGTCCACTAATATCTAAAGATACCATAACTAAAGATTCATCCATTGGCAAAAAAAACGTTCCATATCTTTTTATTCCCTTCTTATCACCTAATGCTTCATTTATACTTCTTCCTAAAGCAATACCTATATCTTCAATTAAATGATGATCACAAACCTCAATATCTCCTTTTGAATCTAATTCAATATCTATATTGCTATGAAATGCTAATAAACTTATCATATGATTTAAAAAACCTACCTCAGTTTTTACAACACTTGTACCATTTCCATATAAATTTATTTTTAAGTTAATATTTGTTTCATTAGTTTTTCTACTAATCTGTGACAATCTTTTCATAACTCTCCCCCAAACTGTAAATTATATTTTCTATAATATTTACTATTAAATCATTTTCCATTGGTGATCCTACAGTCAATCTGAAACTATCATCATTAAAATATCTTGCTAATACTCCCTTTTGCTCAAAAACCTCTTTTAATATATCCTTAATTCTTGATCTACCAAATATAAAGTTAGCTTTTGACTTATAAAATTCAATTTTTTTATTGCTTTTTATTTCTATTTCTTTTAAATTATTATATAACCGTTCTCTTTCATATACAATTTCTTCAACATTTTTTAATATTCTTTCTGGATGCTTTAAAGCTACACATCCTACCATTTGAGAAAAAGTATTTAAATTATAAGGAGTCTTATTAATTCTTAATTTATTTATCAAATGTTTATTTGCAATTAAAAATCCAATTCTTAATGCTGCTAATCCCCATGCTTTAGATAATGTTCTAGTAACAATTAAATTTTTGTATTTTTCTATATATCCAATCATACCTTGTCCATAAAATTCATAATAAGCCTCATCAACAACTATTAAAATATCCTTAAATGCTTCTAAAATAAATATAATTTCATCATTACTAATTACATGTCCTGTTGGATTATTAGGATTAGAAAAAATTATAAGATTTGGATTTACCCTTCTACCATATTCAATAAACCTATCAACCGAAAAACTTCCATCATTTTCTGTATTATATTTTTTTACAACTCCCTCATTTAAAGATGTATAAAAATCATACATTGAAAAATCTGGATTAATAGTTAAAACTACTTTTTTCTTAGTAATTTGATAATTTATTATTAATGAAATCATTTCATCTGAACCATTTCCTGCAATAACATTTTCTTCACCTATACCAACTACCTCTGCATAAGCCTTCCTTAAATTCAAACTTTCATCATCTGGATATCTATTAAAATTTATTTTTTTTATTTCTTTGATAATTTCATCTAATTCATTTTTTTCAATATTTTTATAACTTTCATTTCCATTTATTCTTATACCTACTTTATCATTCATTACACTTTTATACTCTTTAATTTTTTTCATTTTCTAACCTCACTCTTATAGAATTTGCATGAGCTGTTAGACCTTCCTCATTTGCAAACCTAATTACTTTTTTCCCATCTTCATATAAAGCTTTTTTAGAATAAAATAAAAATGATGACTTCTTTAAAAAGGTATCAACAGATAATGGTGATGAAAATTTTGCTGTTCCTCCAGTTGGCAATACATGATTTGTTCCTCCAAAATAATCTCCAATTGGCTCTGGAGTATATTCTCCTAAAAAAACAGAACCAGCATTTTTTATCTCTCCTAGATATTCCATTGGATTTTCTATTAAAAGTTCTAAATGCTCAGGTGATATTAAATTAGATAGTTTTATACATTCATCAAGATTATTACATATTATTATTTTTCCATAATCATTTAACGATTTTTCAATTATTTCTTTTCTTGAAAGGGATTTTAATTGAATATTAATTTCTTTTTCAACTTCTAATGCTAACCTTTTAGATGTTGTTAATAACATTGATGAAGCAGCTTCATCATGTTCAGCTTGTGACATCATATCTGCTGCAATATATCTTGGATTTGCACCTTCTTTAGCTATTATTAAAATCTCACTAGGACCCGCAACCATATCTATCCCAACAACTCCATAAACTTGTCTCTTTGCTTCTGCAACATAGGAGTTTCCTGGTCCTACAATCATTGAAACTGGATCAATACTTTCAGTTCCATAAGCTAAAGCAGCAATCGCTTGTGCTCCTCCAATTTTATAAATTTTATTTATCCCACAAACCCTTGCTGCCACTAATATATTACTATTTACTTTATTATTATAATTAGGAGGAGTTGATATTATAATATCTTGTACCCCTGCCACCTGCGCTGGAATAATATTCATTAATACTGAAGAGGGATAAGCTGCCTTTCCACCAGGAACATATACTCCTACACTATCAACTGGAATTATTCTTTGCCCCATATAAATTCCTAATTCCTTTTGATAAATATATCCCGTCTCTTTTTGTTTTTCATGATATTTAGTAATATTATTTTTACATTCTTCTAATATCCTTAGCATTGTTTTATCACATTGTTTGTAAGCTTCTTCAATTTCTTCATTTGAAATTAAAAAATCTTTTAATTCTACATTATCAAATTTTAATGTATATTCTCTTAGTGCTTTATTTCCATGTAATTTAATATTTTCTATAATTTCTTCAACACTTTTTCTTATATTTATTGTATTACTTCTTTCCTTTAAATTTTTTATAATTTCATTTATATTATTATTGTTTACATTTATTATGCTTATCATATTAACTTGCCCCCTTTAATGTTATATAATAAACACTATTTACTACTTACACTCCTTATTTTATCTATAAAATTATTTATTTCTTTTTTTTTCAATTTAAAACTAGATTTATTTACTATAACTCTAGTGCTAATATCACAAATTTCATCTACAACAATTAATCCATTTTCTTTTAATGTTATACCTGTTTCCATTATATCTACTATACCTTCTGATATTCCTAATATAGGTGAAAGTTCTACTGACCCCTCAATTTTTATAATTTCAACATCCATTCCCTTTCTTTCAAAATATCTTTTTGCAACCTTTGGATATTTTGTACCTATTTTTATATGTCCTATTTTCTTAAAAATATCAATATTAGGAAGTGTTGCTACTATGAATTTGCATTTACCAATTTTCAAATCTAATAATTCATAATAATCTCCTTCTCTTTCTAATAAAGTATCTTTTCCAACTACTGCAATATCAGCTACTCCATGTTCTACATAAGTAACCGTATCATTTGCTTTTACTAAAAAATATCTTATATCATTTAAATTATCATTAAAAACTAATTTTCTTCCCTTATCTTTTAATTCATCAACAGAAAAATTTGATTTTTCTAATACTTTTACTAATTCCTTTTCTATTCTACCTTTTGTTAAAGCTATACTAATCAATCCCCAACCCCCTTATTTATAAATTATTTCTATTTTTTGCCCATTTCTAGTTTTATCTATAGCTTCTTTTAATACATTTAAGTAATCCTCCTTATTTAAATGTATTTTTTCAACATTACTTTTTTCCTTATAATCACAAGAATCTAAAAGTAAATTCGTATCTACTGAAAATCCTATAGCTGGCATACTTTTACTAAATTCATCCAATAAATTGTCATATCTTCCACCTCTAAGAACAGTAGAGCCTATTTCATTAACATAGCCCTTAAAGATAATTCCTGAATAATAATTAACTCTTGGAACCATGCTCATATCAACAGAAATATATTTTTCATATCCTAATTTACTTAAATCTAAATATAACTGTTCTAAACATTTTATGTTTTCTTTCATTTCCTTATTAAATGCTATTTTCTTAGCTTTATTAATCATTTCATATCCACCAAATAACCATGGAAAGTCATTCAAAAAATATTTATATTCATTTTTTATATCTAAACGATTTAAATAATTTTTCAAACTTGTTAAACTCTTTTTATTAATAAGCTCAATTAGTTTATCCTTTTGATAATTGTATAAATTCATATTATTTAATGCAGATTTAAGTATATTCACATTTCCTATTTCTAATTTAAACTCTTTTTTTGTATCTAATGCTTTTAATACTTCTAAAGCAGTTACTAACACCTCTAAGTCTATTTCTCTACCATATGCTCCAATTAACTCTATTCCACAATCTAAGTATTCATTTCTCTTGCCTTCAAAACTATCATGAACTCTAAATACATTTGCACTATAAAATAACTTCAATGGTAATTCCATGTCTTTTAACTTACTATTAACTAATCTTGCTACAGGAACTGTCATATCTGGTCTTAAAGTTAATATTCTTCCTCTATTATCAAAGAATTTATACATTTCTTCCTCTTTAAGGCTTTGAGTTTTATGATTAAATGTTTCATAATATTCAACTGTTGGAGTAGAAATTTCATTATATCCCCAATTTTCAAAACAATTTTTTATAGTACTTATAATATTATTTCTTCTTTTACATTCATCTATAGTAAAGTCTCTCATTCCTTCTGGTATTATATTTTTTATACCAATCACCCCTTTACTGTATTAAAGTGCTAAAGTTATTATTGATAATACTACTTTTGGATTTATTTGTCAATTATTTTTCACTATATTTCTCTTTTACTTTTTAGTAGAATTTCATTTTTATTAATAATTTTCTAACACTTTTATTTATTTTATAAATATTTGAATAAAAATAAGCTAGTTACAATTAAGTAACTAGCTTTATAAATTTATTTTATAGCACTATCAATTTCTTCAACCATTTTCATTGTAGATGTAAATCCACCAGTAGCTGTATACCAAATGCTTGGATTTAAATATATAATATTTCCATTTTTATAAGCATCAGTTTTTTTCATTAATTCATTATCAAATAATTCTTTTGCTGATATTGTTCCACCTGCTATAGCAGCTCTATCAACAACAAATAAATAATCTGGATTTTTTTCTAATACATATTCAAATGAAGCCTTTTGCCCATGAGTAGAAGCTTCTATATTTTTATCAACAGGAATAATACCAAAGTTATTGTGAATAATTCCAAATCTTGATTCTGCTCCATATACACTAAATGAACCATCATTTGCTAATGCAATAAGCCCTGTAATATTCTTTTCTGTTGCTTTTGAATTTAATTTTGAAATAGCGTCCTTAATTGTAGTAAGCTCTTCTTTTACTTCATTTTCTTTATCAAATATTTTTCCTAAAACATTCATATTTTTTTCAAATGATTCTAAATAATTTTTATTATCTATGCTTAAATTAATAGTTGGAGCAATCTTACTTAACTCTTCATAATAATCAGCTTGTCTACCTGATATTATTATTAAATCTGGATTTAATTCAAATATTTTTTCCATATTTGGTTCTTTTAATGAACCAATACTTGAATATTCTTCTCCAGCAAATTTACTTAAGTGTTCAGGTAATCCATTTTGTACTACCCCAACTATACCTTGAACATTTAACTTATCTAGTGAATCTAAAATACCAAAATCAAATACTACAATTCTTTTAGAATTTTTATTTACTGTTGTTTCTCCTGAATCATGAGTAACAACAACTGTTTCTCCTTCACCTTTTCCTTCTGCACCTACAAATTTAGTTATACCAAATATAGCCAAAACTACTATTAATAAAGCTACTATTGATAAAATAGTCTTTTTTTTCATTTAAATACACTCCTATCTTATTTTATTTATATTGATATTCATTATCACTATTTTGTTATTTAAAATCTTTCTTTAAAAATATACACAAATATTTCTATTATTTATATTTTCTATATGGAAATCTATTTCATATATACTTTCTAATTCTTCCTTTTGTATAGTTTCTTCAGTTACACCATTTTTCACAAGTTTACCATCTTTTAAAGCAACTATATAATCCGAATAACAAGAAGCAAAGTTAATATCATGTATTACTATTACAACTGTTTTATTTAATTCATCACAAAGTTTTCTTAAGGTCTTCATAATTTCTACTGAATGTTTCATATCTAAATTATTTAAGGGTTCATCTAAAAATATATAATCACTATTTTGAGCTATTACCATTGCAATATATGCTCTTTGTCTTTGCCCTCCACTTAATTCATCTAAATATCTATCTTCAAATTCCTTAAGCTGCATATAATCAATAGCTTCATCTATATACTTATAATCTTCTTCTTTTAAATTTCCTTGTGAATGTGGAAATCTACCAAAGCTAACAAGCTCTCTAATCGTTAGCCTTATATTAATATTATTTGATTGCCTTAATATTGCTATCTTTTTTGCTAACTCTTTATTATCCCAATCTAATATATCTTTTCCATCTAGTAAGACTTCTCCAGAATCTCTTTTTAAAAGTCTACTCATTATAGAAAGAAGAGTACTTTTACCAGCTCCATTTGGTCCAATGAAAGAAGTTATTTTACCTTCTTGAATATTTAAAGATACATTATCTACTACCTTTTTATTTCCATATGATTTAGTTATATTTTTTACTTCTATCATCTGTTTCTCTCCTTCATTACTAAATAAATAAAATAAATTCCTCCAACGAAATTAATTATTATACTTACTGAAACACCAAAATTCATTAATTGCTCAACAACTAATTGACCTCCTATTAATGAAACAATACTAATTAATATTGTAGCTACTCCTAATATGCTATGTTTATAACTAGATATTACTTGTCTTGCTATATTTACTACAAGTAGCCCTAAAAAAGTTATTGGTCCAACTAATGCTGTTGCTACTGATGTTAATATTACTACTATTATAAGCATTTTTTTAACTATTTTGTCATAATCTATTCCAAGATTGATTGCAGCATCTCTACCTAATGACATTACATCTAATATCTTTAAATAATCATAAGCATATCCAATACAAAGTATTATTACTATACTTGATATAAATAATAAATCAGTATTTATATTATTAAAGCTAGCTTGCATTTTATCTTGAACCATTTGAAACTCAACTGGATCTATAAGAACTTGCATAAATGTAGTTAAACTTTCAAATAATGTTCCACATACAACACCAACTAATAACAATGTAAAAATATTTTTACTTCCATTTTTAAATATAAACTTATAAAGAATACTTGAAAATAAAAGCATTGATATTATTGTAATAATAAAATTTATATTTCCATTACTTATTATTGCTGAAGATGATCCAAGTAAAAATACAACCGTAGTTTGTAATAATACATATAAAGAATCAATTCCCAAAATACTTGGAGTTAAAATTCTATTATTAGTAACTGTTTGAAATATTAGTGATGAAAATCCTATTGCCGTTCCTGTTAATATCATTGCATATATTTTAGGAATCCTTCTATATAAAGCATATCTAAAATTAACACTATTTACTCCAATAAACAAAAATCCACTTATTAATATTAAAGCTACTATAGCTAAAATTATTATATTTCTTTTATCTCTAGCCTTCATTTTTACTCCCCCTTATTATCATATAAAGGAAAATTATGCTTCCTATAACTCCAACAGTTAAACTTATTGACATTTCAAATGGGAAAATTATGAATCTTCCTAAAATATCACAAGCTAATAAAAATATTGGTCCTAATAAGGCTGTGTGATATAAAGTTTTTTTTAAGTTATCTCCACTATATAAACTAATTATATTAGGAATAATAAGCCCTAAAAATGGTATATTTCCAACAGTTATTATTGTAACAGCACAAATTAATGAAACTATTGCTAATCCTACATTAACTACAAAGTTATAATTTACACCTAAATTAATTGCAAAATCTTCCCCCATTCCAACAATGGTAAATTTATTTGCATATAAAAATGCTATTATAACCATTGGTATACTTAAATATAGAAGTTCATAACTTCCCTTCATAATTAAAGACATATCTCCTTCCATCCATGAAGATATATTTTGAACTAAATCATATTTATAAGCAAAAAATGTTGTTATAGAGCCGATTATTTTACCTAACATCATTCCTATTAATGGAACAAAAATAATATTTTTAATTTTTATTGCTTTTATCATTTTCATAAATAAAATAGTTCCTAACCCTGCAAAAATAAATGATATAATCATTTTTTGCATAATAGTAGCACCAGGAATTATCATTATACAAAACAATATACCCAACTTTGCAAAATCTGCTGTTGCAGCTGTAGTTGGTGATACAAACTTATTTTTACTTATTTGTTGCATTATTAATCCACTAATACTAAGTCCCACTCCAGCAACTATTATTGCTATTAATCTTGGCAACCTACTTATTAACAGTATTTGTATTTTATCAATATTAAAAGATAATATATCATTAACACTAATATTAGTTACACCTACAAATAAAGAAATAATACTTAGTATTATCAATATAATAAATAAATATCTTTTTTTCATTTGCTTTCCCCCTATGTACATATATCAATGATAATACTTCTCTTTTTCAATTGATATATATTATCATTTTCATTTTTATAATACTATTATTTTAACCTTATGTCTATATTTTTTTTTTTATTATTTTTATTAAATTATATATTTTTCTTACTTTAAATTGTTAATTTTTTAACTATACCCCTTATATATTGCTCTTTTTTTACATTTTTTTAATTATTCATTTAAATTTCTTCAATATATATTATTTTCCCCTACTTATTCCCTTTGATTATAACTTAATACTGTGATATTATAAATTACATAGTATTACATTTAATTTTATATTGTTTTTTAATTTATATATTGAAATATAAAAAATTTAATGATATAGTTTAAATATGGTATTATTAAATAATAATTATTATCAAATGATTATTGTTAGACGTTTTAAGAAAATAAGAAAAGAGGCGCTATGATGAGAGAAGAATGGAATGATTTCAAAACAGGTTCATGGATAAAAAGTATTGATGTAAGAAACTTTATCCAAACTAACTACACTCCATATGAAGGTGATTCTAGCTTCTTAGCAGGAGCTACTGAAGCAACAAACAAACTTTGGGCTGAAGTTAGTGATTTATTCAAAAAAGAAAGAGAAAACGGTGGGGTTTTAGATGTAGATACAGAAACTATATCTGGAATTAATGAATATAACCCTGGTTATATTGATCAAGCTTTTGAAAAAATCGTAGGTGTACAAACTGATGCTCCTTTAAAAAGAGCTGTAATGCCTTATGGTGGAATTAGAATGGCTGAAAATGCTGCAAAAGCTTATGGATATGAAGTAAGCCCTAAAATTTCTGAAATATTCACTAAATATAGAAAAACTCACAACCAAGGTGTTTTCGATGCTTATACTACAGAAATGAGATTAGCTAGAAAATCAGGTGTTATCACTGGTCTTCCAGATGCATACGGTAGAGGAAGAATTATAGGTGACTACAGAAGAGTTGCTCTATACGGAGTTGATAGATTAATAGAAGATAAAAATTCTCAAAAATTAAGCTTAGAAGTTAAAACTATAGATGAAGATGTAATCAGATTAAGAGAAGAAATTTCTGATCAAATCTTAGCTTTAAATGAATTAAAAGGTTTAGCTGCTAGTTATGGATTTGATATATCTAAGCCAGCTACAAATGCTAAAGAAGCTATTCAATGGTTATACTTTGGATTCTTAGGCGCTATAAAAGACCAAAATGGTGCTGCTATGTCTTTAGGTAGAACTTCTACATTCTTAGATATCTATATTGAAAGAGATTTAAGAAATGGTGTTATAACTGAAGAAGAAGCTCAAGAATTAATGGACCACTTCGTAATGAAGTTAAGATTAGTTAAATTCTTAAGAACTCCAGAATACAATGATTTATTCTCTGGAGATCCTACTTGGGTTACTGAATCAATCGCTGGTATGGGATTAGATGGAAGAACTTTAGTTACTAAGAACTCATTCAGAGTACTTAACACATTATATACTTTAGGGCCATCACCAGAACCAAACTTAACTGTTTTATGGTCAACTAGATTACCTCAAGGATTTAAAGATTTCTGTTCTAAGGTTTCTATTGATACATCTTCAGTTCAATACGAAAATGATGATTTAATGGCTCCATACTGGGGAGATGATTATGCTATCGCTTGTTGTGTATCAGCAATGAGAGTTGGTAAGCAAATGCAATTCTTCGGTGCTAGAGTTAACTTAGCTAAGACTTTACTTTACGCTATAAACGGTGGTAAAGATGAAAAGTACGGAATGCAAGTTGGACCTAAGACTGCTCCATTAACTGGTGAATACTTAGATTACAACGAAGTAATGGAAAGATTTGATATTATGACTGATTGGTTAGCTAACCTTTATGTTAATACATTAAATGTTATCCACTACATGCACGATAAATATTCTTATGAAAAATTACAAATGGCTTTACATGATAGAGATGTATTTAGAACTATGGCTTGTGGTATAGCTGGGTTATCAGTTTGTGCTGACTCTATTTCTGCAATTAAATATGCAAAAGTTAAGCCAATAAGAAATGAAGATGGTGTTGCTATCGACTTCGAAATTGAAGGTGACTTCCCTAAATACGGAAATGACGATGACAGAGTTGACGAAATTGCTGCTTGGTTAGTTGAAAGCATGATGAATAAGATAAGACAAAACAAGACTTACAGAAATGCTTACCACACTCAATCAGTATTAACAATAACTTCAAATGTTGTTTACGGTAAGAAGACTGGTACTACTCCATGTGGAAGAAAAGCTGGAGAACCATTTGCACCAGGAGCTAATCCAATGCACGGAAGAGATTCTAGCGGATCATTAGCATCATTAAACTCAGTTGCTAAGATTCCTTATGAACATTCACAAGATGGTGTTTCTAACACATTCTCAATTGTTCCAGATGCATTAGGAAAAACACCAGAAAACAGAATTCATAACTTAGGTACTATGATGGATGGATACTTCTCTCAAGGTGCTCAACACTTAAACGTAAATGTATTTAATAGAGAAACTTTATTAGATGCTATGGATCACCCAGAAGAATACCCACAATTAACTATCAGAGTTTCTGGATATGCTGTTAACTTCATCAAATTAACAAGAGAACAACAATTAGATGTTATAAACAGAACATTCCATAAATCAATGTAATAAAAAAGAGGATTCATTTGAATCCTCTTTTTCTATTATATTATCTTTTCATTATATATATCTACAACTATAACCTCTGGTCTATTAAATAATCTTAATGGAAATCCACTATTCCCTAATCCTCTACTTATTATAAGCTTATTTTTTTCTCCATGAATACCCCTATAATACTTAGGTAAAATTCCTTGTCCTGGTGCAAATAAACCACCTATAAAAGGTAATATAAACTGTCCTCCATGAGCATGCCCTGAAAACATAATATTAAAATTATATTTATTGTAAGATTCTTCTCCTATTGCTACAAAATTTTCTGGATAATGGGATAAAATAATTTTTATTCCATTTTTACTCTCTAACTCATTAAATAATAAGTTAGATTTATTATAAAAATATCTACTATTTGCCTTCTCATAAAATGATTCACCTTCATCTATCCTATTTTCAACAAGGCCTAATATAAATATCTTATTATTATTTATATTTATTTCTTTAATTTTATTATCTAATACAATTACTTCATTTAAATTAATTTTATATAATATCTCATTTATCTTCTCAGTTCTCATCTCGTTATTTCCAGGAATATATACTACATAAACCTCTTTATTTAACTCTGCTAAAAAATTTATTATTTCATCCATTTTTCTTAAATTTGAATCTATCATATCACCAGTTGTAACAACTATATTAGGTTTTTGTTTTAATATAATATTTTTTAATCTCTTATTATCTTTACCAAATTCTTTACTATGTAAATCAGAAAGATGTACAATCCTTATTTTATTATTTACATTAGCACTTATCTTAAATTTTGTTATATCAAAAACATTATTTTCATAATAACAAAACATTATTATAAGAAATATTAATATTATTACTTCCATGTCTTTCCTCCTTACCATAATTAAATATAAATATTATACATCATCTTATAAAACTATTGTATTAATAAAATGTAAATAACTAAAAAGAGAGTGAAACTATTGATATTTCACTCTCTTTTTAAATTTATAATATTATTCTTGTTCTGCTAATTTCTTTAATTCAGCATATTTTCTTCTAGCATGCTCTTCTGTCATTTGGAATAATTCTTCCGCTTGTTCAGGATATTGCTTAGCAATTGCTGAATATCTTACTTGATCCATAATAAAGTCTCTAAAACTTCCTTGTGGTTCTTTAGAATCTAAAGTAAATGGATTTTTACCTTGCTCTTTTAACTGTGGATTGAATCTATATAAATGCCAATATCCAGCTTTAACTGCTTCATCCATGTTTCTTATAGAGAATCCCATTCCTTTCTTTAATCCATGGCTAATACAAGTTGAATATGCAATAATAATTGATGGTCCATTATGTGCTTCTGCTTCAAGCATTGCCTTAACTACTTGGTTCTTATCTGCCCCAATAGCTACTTGCGCAACATAAACATTACCATAAGACATCATCATTCTTCCTAAATCCTTCTTATTTGTTTTCTTACCTGATGCTGCTAATTTAGCCATTGCTGCTGCAGGAGTTGATTTAGAAGATTGACCTCCAGTATTAGAATAAATTTCTGTATCAAATACTAATACATTTACGTCTTGTCCAGATGCTAATACATGATCTAATCCACCATATCCGATGTCATAAGCCCATCCATCTCCTCCAAGAATCCATTGAGATCTCTTAACTAAGAAGTCAGCTCTTTCTCTAATTTCTTCAATTAGAACTTTAACTTCTTCATTTTCAATATTGTTTTCTGCAAGTATTGCTTCAACTTCTCTTGAAGAAACCTTTGAAAGTTCTCCATTATCTTTATTTTTTAACCAATTTTTGAATACTTCTTTATATTCTTCAGCTATATCCATAGATATTAAGCTTTCCATATTTGCAGCTATTTTCTTTCTCATTTGATCAGCTGCTAAGAACATACCATATCCAAATTCAGCATTATCTTCAAATAATGAGTTAGCCCAAGCTGGCCCTTTACCTTCATGGTTCTTAGTATATGGTGTTGAAGGTGCTGAACCTCCCCATATTGATGAACATCCAGTTGCATTAGCAATCATCATTCTATCACCAAATAATTGAGTTGCTAATTTAATATATGGAGTTTCTCCACAACCTGCACATGCTCCTGAGAATTCCATAAGTGGTTGTTTAAATTGGCTATCCTTAACTGTCTTACCTGCAGTTAAATGTTCTTTATTTGATACTTCTTTTGATACTGAGAAATCCCAATTTGCTACTTCTGTTTCTACTTGTGTTCCAAGTGGCTTCATTTCTAATGCCTTACCTGGTGCTGGACAAATATCAACACAGTTATTACATCCAGTACAATCTAATGTACTAACTTGAATTCTATAGTTTAATCCAGCTAATGTTTTACCAGTAGCTTTCTTAGTTTCAAATCCAACTGGTGCCTTTGCTAATTCTTCATCAGTTACTAAAACTGGTCTAATACATGCATGTGGACAAACAAATGCACATTGGTTACATTGAATACATTTTGCCATATTCCATTCTGGAACATCTGTTGCAACACCTCTTTTTTCATATGCTGCAGTTCCTGCTGGGAATGTACCATCTTCTAATCCATTAAATGCACTTACAGGTAACTTATCACCTTCTAAAGAATTCATTGGATTCATTATATTTTTAACGAAATCTGTTACCTTTTTAGTTTCTACTTTTGCTTCTTCAGTTGCAGTTTTCCAACTTTCTGGTACATTTATTTTAACTAATGAATTCATACCTGCTTCAACAGCTTCGTAATTCATATTAACAACTTTGTCACCTTTTTTACCATAAGCCTTCTTAATTGAAGCCTTTAAGTATTCAGTTGCTTCTTCTTGTGGTATAATTTCTGCTAATTTAAAGAATGCAGATTGCATTATCATGTTAATTCTTCTACCTAACCCAATTTCAGATGCTATCTTAGTTGCATTAACAGTATAGAAGTTTATTTCATTTTCAGCTATATATCTCTTCATTTTAGCTGGTAATTTTCTTTCAATTTCTTCTTCGTTCCAAATAGTATTTAATACGAAGTTTCCACCTTTTTTAAGCCCTTTTAATAAATCATATTGATTTACGTAAGCTTGTACGTGACACGCTATATAATCAGCTTCATCAATAAGGTAAGTTGATCTTATTGGTGTATCTCCAAATCTTAAGTGAGACATAGTAACTCCACCAGATTTCTTTGAATCATATGCAAAGTAAGCTTGTACATATTTATCTGTATTTTCACCTATAATTTTAATTGCTTGCTTATTAGCACCAACTGTACCATCTGAGCCTAATCCCCAGAACTTACATCTAACTGTTCCTGGTGTAACTATTCTTAATTCATCTTCTACTGGAATTGAAGTGAAAGTAACATCATCTTCTATACCAACTGTAAAGAAGTTCTTAGAATCATCTTTCTTTAAGTTATCAAATATAGCTTTAATATCTGAAGGAGTAACATCCTTAGAAGCTAATCCATAACGTCCACCAACAATCTTAGGTGCATTTTCTTTTCCATAGAATGCAGAACATACATCTAAGTATAATGGTTCACCATTACATCCTGGTTCTTTAGTTCTATCAATTACACAAATCTTTTCTACTGATTGTGGTATAACCTTTAATAAATGCTCTACTGAGAATGGTCTGAATAAATGAACTTTAACTAATCCATACTTTTCTCCTCTAGCATTTAATTCATCTATAGTTTCTTCTATAGCTTCAGTAACTGAACCCATAGCAACAATTATTTCTTTTGCATCTTCTGCTCCATAATAATTAAATAATCCATAGCTTCTTCCTGTTTTTTCTTCTATCTTAGCCATATATTCTTCAACTATTGGAATTATATTATTGTAGAATATATTTGAAGCTTCTCTAGTTTGGAAGTAAATATCTGAGTTTTGAGCAGTTCCTCTTGTAACTGGATTATTTGGAGTTAATGCTCTACTTCTAAATTCCTTTAACGCTTCTCTATCTATCATTTCTGCATAATCTTCGTAATCTAAAACTTCTACCTTTTGTATTTCATGTGATGTTCTAAATCCATCAAAGAAGTTTACAAAAGGTAATCTTCCTTTTATAGCTGCAAGATGAGATACTGGAGCTAAGTCAGCAACTTCTTGTACTGAACCTGCAGCAAGCATTACACAACCAGTCATTCTTGCTGCCATAACATCTTGATGATCTCCAAATATTGATAATGCTTGAGATGCTATTGCTCTAGCACTTACATGAAATACACCTGGTAATAATTCTCCTGCTACCTTGTACATATTTGGTAACATTAATAATAAACCTTGAGATGCTGTAAAAGTGGTTGTTAATGCACCAGCTTGTAGTGAACCATGGAATGTACCAGCAGCGCCTGCCTCTGATTGCATTTCTACAACATTAACTGTTTGTCCGAAAATATTTTTCTTCCCTTGAGCAGACCATTCATCAACAACTTCTGCCATTGTAGTAGATGGTGTTATTGGGAATATTGCAGCTACATCTGTAAAAGCATATGCTACATGAGCAGCAGCTGTATTACCATCAATAGTCATCATTTTCTTTGCCATGATAATATACCTTCTTTCATTTTTCTAATAGAAATTTGCAATAATTGCAACTTAATATTTATCATAATGTATTTAAAATATTTCTAAGCATTCTTATTAATAACAATAATTAATAATCTAAAATACTATTTTAATATTTCCTTTAAAATTTTTAAAATAAACATTAAATTTATATTATTTAATAACTTTTTACTTATTCTTTCATTCATAATATTACTATTTTCAGTTTTTTTCTACAAGTAGGCACTTTTTTTATATATAGTATCAAAAAAGATACTAAGTATATAGTTTTATATCTATATTTATGATATTATTTTTATACTTAATATATATAGGAGGGATACCCTTAATGAATGAAAAAACACTTATATTTCATAATGATTGTCGTTTAAACAATCGATGTGCAAAATATAAAACTTGCCCTATTATTCTTGTACATAAATTATTATCAGGCAAATGGAAAATATTAATTCTTTGGTATTTAAGTAATGAAACATTAAGATTTAGCGAATTAAAAAAGAAACTTCCTGATACAACACAAAAAATGCTTACTAATCAATTAAGAAGTTTAGAAGAGGATAACCTTATATTTAGAAAAGTATATCCTGTTGTTCCCCCTAAAGTTGAATATGGACTTACTGATATGGGAAAAAATCTAATACCTCTTCTTGAATCAATGTATTCATTTGGAGTTGAATATTTAAATGAAAAAATTTAAAATAAAAATAAGATGTTTACAACCTAATGTAAGCATCTTATTTTTTTATAATAAATACAAAATCACTTAAAAAGCATAATTTAATTATTCCATTTATTTATTGACAACAATTACTGTTAGATTATAATTATTACTATAAGCGTAAAAAGCATTTAAGAAAATTAATAAAAAGGAGATATTTACATGTCTAATACATTCAAAATAACTGAAGATTTATTTTGGGTTGGAGCACTTGATCCAAACTTAAAAATTTTTGACATTATAATGGAAACTAAATTTGGTACATCTTATAACTCTTACTTATTAAGAGGTTCTGAAGGTATTGCATTATTTGAAACTGTAAAAGAAAAATTTTTTGATGAACATTTAGAAAAAATTCGTTCTGTTATAAATTTAGAAGATATAAATTATGTTGTTGTAAATCATACTGAACCTGATCATGCTGGATCGGTTGAGAAAATTTTAGAATATGCTCCTAATGCAACAGTTGTTGGAAGCAATTTAGCAATTAAATACTTAACTGAAATTATTAATAAACCATTTAAAAACAAAGTAGTAAAAGACGGAGAAACATTATCTTTAGGTAATAAAACTTTAAAATTTATTAGTGCTCCTCAATTACATTGGCCTGATACAATGTACACATATGTAATTGAAGATGAAACATTAATTACTTGTGATTCTTTTGGTGCTCATTATTGTGATGAACGTGTTTTAAAAAGTGCAATTGAAGATAGCAAAGAAGATGACTATATAGAAGCTTATAATTATTACTTTAGAATGATAATGGGGCCATTTAAACCATTTGTTTTAAAAGCATTAGATAAAATAAAAGATTTAGATTTAAAATTTATTTGCCCTGGTCACGGCTTAGTACTAGATAATAATAATATAGAAAAATATATGAACTTATATAAAGAATGGTGCCAATCAGTAAAAAGAAAAAAACAAAGTATAGTAATACCTTACGTTAGTGCATATGGATACACTGAGGAAATTGCACAAGAAATAAAAAAAGGAATTGAATCTTCAAATTTTGATGTAGACATTTTAATGTATAATTTAGTTACTGCTGATATGAATGAAGTTTTATCTGAAATAAATCAATGTAGTGGTTTATTATTAGGTTCTCCTACATTATTATCAGATACATTACCTCAAATTTGGACTATTTTAACTTCATTAAATCCTGTTATTCATAAAGGATTATCAGCAAGTTGCTTTGGATCATATGGTTGGAGTGGAGAAGCTCTTAAAAATATTAATGAAAGATATAAGCAATTAAAACTAAATGTTGTTTCTGAACCATTAGGAATAATCTTTAAACCTAGTGAAAACAACTTAAAAGATGCTTATAATTTTGGTTTAGATTTTGCAAAAAAAGTTTTAAAATAAATAAAAAAATAAACAATAGGTAGATTTATATAACATATAATCTGCCTATTATTATTTTAAGCTTCCAGATCTAATTATTGATATCAATAACCATAAACCTAAAATTGCAGAAACAAAATACCCTCCCATTCCAATAATAGATATTCCATATATTTGAGGTTCTGGATTTCTATTAAGTATTAATGATGAACCAACTACCATACCTGCTATTATTAAAGCAAATGATAATCTATTAATCATTTTATTTAATACATTAATATATTCTTCTTTATCTTCAATTACTATGTTAACTTTTGTTCTTCCTTTTATTAAAGTATCTGCTAAAGAAGCAGTTTTTGAAGGTATATTTAAACTATCTCTTGTTAATTTATATATTTTTAATAAATAATCATTAATATCAAATTGTTTAAAAAAATAATTTTTATAATACTCTTTAACATATGGTATTACTAAATTAATAATATTTAATTCTGGAGAAAGTTCTGCTACTAATCCTTCAACCATAACCATTGTTCTTACTAACATAGTAAAATCACTAGGTAATCGTAAATTATTTCTTTTTGCTACTTCAAATATTTCTTGAAATAATAAAGAAATTTTAATATTTTTTAATGAAGTGGTATAATAATTTCTAAACATATAATCTATATCTTTATAAAGCTGTTCTCTATCAATCTTTCCAATTTTAATCCCAATATTCATTACAAAATCAGTTAATTTATCAATATCTTCATTTGCAATAGCCACAATAGCATTATTTAACTCTTGTTGTCTTTCCTTTGATAATACACCAACAATCCCAAAATCAATAAAGCATATTTTCTCACCATAAATTAATAAATTCCCTGGATGAGGATCTCCATGAAAAAATCCATCTTTTAAAACTTGCTTGAAATATGAAAGAGTTAACTTCTTTGCTATATCATCTTTATCATATCCTAATTCATTAAGTATAACTTTATCATTTATTTTAAATCCTTCTATATTTTCTTGAGTTATAACTTTTTCACTTGTATATTCATCAATAATAAATGGTGCATATATACATGGAATATCTTTATTAAATTCTCTAAATTTCTTTACATTATTTGCTTCATAAATAAAGTTTAATTCTTTTTCAGTTGATGATTTTATTTCTAATAATATTTCTTTAGGATCTACTACACTTTCTTTAAATACCCTATCAAATTTTTCACTTAAAATAAGTAATATATCAAAATCCATCATCATAGTTTCTTTTATATTAGGTCTTTGTATCTTTATAACAACATCTTGACCATTTTTAAGTATTCCTCTATAAACTTGTGCTACAGATGCAGCTGCTATTGCTTCTTTGTTTATATATAAAAATTCATCTTCAATATTTTTATTAAATTCATCATAAAATACCTTTGCCATATCTTCAAATTTATCACTTGCAACATTATCTTGTAATTTTGATAGTTCAATTATATATTCCTCTGGTATAAGTTCTTGCCTTGTACTCAATATTTGACCTATTTTTATAAAAGTTGGTCCTAATTCTTCAAATGCTTTTCTAAGATTAGAAGGGGATTTTTTCTCTTTTTCCTCTTTTTTACCAAGCAAATATCCTAATCCATAACTTGTGAATACTTTTAATATTTCTTTAAATCTAGCAACTGAACTCCCCTCCATATTAATCTCCTACTCTCCTTATACCTTACTCTTACTCTTATTTTTATTCCTCATTATTTAACTTACTTTCAAGCTTATAAACTCTTGCTTTTAATATTTCAAACTCATCTCTTGTTACATAATTATATGCTTCTATATTACTACCATTTGTTTCATAATGTTTATTTTTTTCTTCAGTTTTACATTTATCATTAAATGTTCTCTTTAATTCCTCTCCAAGTTCTTTACCTTCTTCCACTGTTATCTTTCCTTTTTTAACTAGTTCATCTATAACCTCAACTGACTTTTCATAAGTACTTGCTACAGCTCCTACTCCAAATAATAAAACCTTTTTTATTTCATCCATCATTTTATATTCCTCCTTTATTTCTTTATTAATATATTTATGTACTCTTTTATAAAAAATATGTTAAAAATAAAAGTTAGCATTTAGTTGCTAACCTTATTTTGCATTATTATTTATATTTTCTTCTATGATAAAAGTATTACTTTTTATAATTATATCTTTTATTTATATTATTAACTTTTAATAAGCAAAAATAATTACATTTCATTTTTTTATTATTAACAAATTATATATTATTTATTCATATAAAAATAACAAAAGTGCAAACTTTAAAAAAAATTTTAAATAATTCTTAATAGTTTGCACTTAATAATATATATTATCTTCTATTTCTACTTATTCTCATTCTAGGAATAAACCCTAATTTAAACATAGCCCTAAATGCATCTCTTGCTCCTTTTTCATATCCATCTTTAAAACCCTCATCATAATCTTCTTTTTGGATATCTATATCTTCATCACATTCATTAAAATTCTCATAATTATTTTTATCACATCTAGATTCTTCATTTAAATCTTCTTCAAAACTTCTATAACAATCATCTATATCTGAATCATACATTATAATATTATTATATTCATCTGTAGAATAATTTTCGGGTGTAGTTTTTTCTTCTATTATTTCACTATTCATTTCAAAATTATCTTCTTCATATGATTCATCTAAATTATTATCATTTTTTGAAGTTTCTATGTCCATAATTATATCTCCTTAGAATATTTTTATACTCTATTATATGAACAAGCTTTTATAAGGTGTTTATTTTACGAAGTGCATATTCCATTGTTCCTTCAAGATTACTACTATTTTTTCCTCCACCTTGTGCAAGAAAATTGCTTCCTCCACCTCTTCCATCTATTAATGTAATACTATCTTTTAATAAATTATTCATTGAAATATTTTTAATATTTTTAGAACATGCAAAAATTAAATTTGCTTTATCTTCTAACTTTATTGCAAATAATACTATCATATTATCTCTAACAGTTATTTTTTCTGCTATTTTGCTTATATATTTTACATCTCCATTTTCATAAATCTTTTTAACAACCTTTAAATCACCTATAGTAATTGAATCTTCTATCATATCTTTTATTTGATAATCTGAAATTTCCATCTTTATTTTTCTATTTTCATCTTGTATATCTCTTACTTCTCTTACTAACTTATCTATTGAATTTATTGCATCAGTTTCATTACAATTTAAAAGTTTGCAAATTTTATTTCTAAATTCATCTTTTCTAAAATAATCCTTAATAGCTCTATTTCCAGCTAAATATTCTATTCTCGTTGCTCCTTTATGTTTTTCCCATTTTCTTATTTTTATTAATTGTACATCTAATGTTTTACTAGGATGAACACCACAACATGCATTTATATCTAAATCACCTATTTTTACTATTCTAATTTGCTCATTTGTATTTGGTAAATCACGTCTTATTTTTATTTTTTTTAATTCTCTTTTAGAGGGTGTTAAAAATTCAACATTAATATTTTCTTTAATAACTTCATTTGCCATTTCCTCTACTTTTCTTATAGCTTCTTCACTAATTATTCCTTGGATATCTACTGTGCTTATTTCTTTTCCTACATGGACACTTACAGTATTAGCATTAAATAAAGTAAAGAAGCATCCTGAAAGTATATGCTGTCCTAAATGTTGTTGCATTCCATCTAATCTTCTATCCCAATCTATTTTGCATTTTACTTTATGTATTTTTATTGCTTTTGTTTCTGTTACATGATATATTTCACCATCTTTTTCATAAACATCAATTAATTTATGATTATCTATATATCCTAAATCGCAGTGTTGTCCCCCTCCCCCGGGGAAAAATATAGTTTTATCTAAAGCTATATGATATTGTCCATTGTTTTCTATAATATTTGTTATTTCTGCTGTAATTTCTTTCAAATATTGATCTTTATAGTATAGTTTTTCCATAGTAATACCTCCATTATATTCTTAAATTACTATTTTTATAAATTTTATATTAGTTAAAGTTACAATTCAACTTATTTTCATTTTTAACCTTTTCTCCTATTTTTACCTTTTAATTTATGTTATAATATTACTTGTTTTACTTTTTATTGAATTTTATATTCCTTAATATTAAATAATTTACATCTAAATACAGTAAATTTGACATATATAAATTTCTATAGTAAGGTAACGTCAAGAATAATATTCTTATAGGAGGTAAATTTTTTGTTTAAAAAATTAACACTTTTTTCTTTAATTGTAGTATTGTTTATATCATTTATTAATACAAATTTTGCATATGCTACTCCACAAGATAAAATTAATGAAAGCTTAAAAAAATATCAAACTCTCGATTCTGAAATTCTAGAACTTAATTCTAAAATTGAAAGTTTAGATATTGAAATAGATAAAACTACACTTAAATTAAAGGAAAATAATCAAGCGATTTCTGATATTAAAAATCAGATAGAAATTAACGAATCTAAATTAAAACAAACAAAAGAAGAAATCGAAAAAGCTCAAATAGTATTAGATAATAGAGTTAGAACTATGTATAAAACTAATATGTCTTCAAATATATTAGTTAGTGTTATTACTTCTAAAAATATAACTGATTTATTTTCTAGGGTACAAGCTATTTCTAAGATATTATCTACAGATAAAGAAATTTTGTCTGATATAAATAATAAAAAAAATGAATTAGATTTAACTATTAAAAATTTAAATACTAAAAATTCTGAATTAGCTACATTAAAAAATATTATTGAAGAAGATTTAAAAACTATTGAAAATAAAAAATCTGAACAAGAAAAATATCTTGAACAATTAAATTCTGAAAAAGAATCTGCTTTTGCAATTATTGAAGAAAATGAAAAAATATTGATATCTGATTCATTAGCTATTGCTAACTCTTCATCTGCATCTACTTCAGAATTACAAAATGCTATTGATTCATTAAAATCTTATATTCCACTACTAAATAGTTCTAAAATTATTAATATGGCACGGGATGGAATAAGTAATGCTGAATCAAGAATCAATGAACTTAATAAACCTATTGTAGATAATAGTGCTGACATAGCAACTGGAACCATTGGCAATGTTGTAAAAACATTGACTATGGAGTCAACTGCATATTATGGTCATGGTACTACAGCTTTAGGATTAAAACCAGTTAGAAATCCTAATGGACTTAGTACAATCGCTGTTGATCCTAATGTAATTCCATTAGGTACTAAGGTTTATGTATCTGGTTATGGTCTTGCAATAGCAGCTGATACTGGTGGTGCTATTAAAGGAAATATTATTGATGTATTCCTTAATAGCTATGAAGAATGTTATTCATGGGGAAGAAGACAAGTTACTGTACAAATTTTAGAATAAGCTAAAAATAGTTTGTAGTTATGTATGGGGATGTCGCATTAAGAATAAATCCTACAATATATTGTATTAATTTTTATTTTTTAAAACAATATATTGTGTATAAAAGTTTTAGTGCGACAGCCCCTTAAATATATATTTTTTGATTAATTTCTTCAGGATCTAATAATTTAATAACTGTTAATCAACATTTATTGTATTATTTATTCTTGTTTTTTTAGCAATTTTAAATTATTATCCATAATAACTTTAATCCTACATAAAACTTTATATATTACTACTTTAATTTTAAACTAAGATCTCATTAATTCCAATAATTATAATTGATTTTATAAATTTTTATGTTATTATAAGTTATAATATTTAATTTTGGAGAGGTAAAAAAATCATGGATTGGATAAAAGATATTGAAAACTATGAACCTTATAACGAGCAAGAAATTAAAGATAAGGATTTAATATTAAAATGTATCAAGCTTCATGATGATATTTTAACACGTGAAAATACAATTGCTCATATAACTAGCTCTGGTTACATAGTTAATAAATCAAGAACAAAGGTATTAATGATTTATCATAAAATTTATAAAAGTTGGGCATGGACTGGTGGTCATGCTGATGGTGATTCAAATTTACTTCATGTTGCAATTAAAGAAGCTAAAGAAGAAACTGGACTTAAAAATGTAACTCCAATAACTGAAAATATCTTGGGATTAGATGTACTTAATGTAAATGGTCATGTAAAAAAAGGTAAATATATTTCTTCTCACTTACATTTATCTATAGCTTATCTTCTAGAAGCAAATGAAGAAGATGAACTTATTATAAATGAAGAGGAAACTAATGGAGTTAAATGGATTCCTATTGATGAATTGCATATTCATTGTACTGAAGACCATATAGTAAAAACTGTATATTCAAAATTTAATAAAAAAATTAAGGAGCTAAATTTATAACTTTTAGCTCCTTAATTTTTTAATCTTGTGCTAATCTCTTATAACTTTCTAATCTTTCTTTAGCATCCTTTTCTGTCTTTTCAAATAACTGTTCTGCTAATTCTGGGAATACCTTAGCTAAAGATGCATATCTTATTTCTCCCATTAAGAAATCTTTAAAGTCGGCTTTTGGCTCTTTAGAATCTAAAGTAAATGGATTTTTTTCTCCTTTAAGTGATGGATTATATCTATAAAGATTCCAATAGCCACAATCAACAGCTTTCTTTTGTTCATAAGGACTATTAGTCATACCACCCTTTATTCCATGATTAATACATGGTGAATATGCAATTATTAAAGATGGTCCATTATAGCTTTCAGCTTCACTTATAGCTTTAATTGCTTGATTTTTATCTGCTCCAATAGCTATTTGAGCTACATAAACATATCCATAGCTCATTGCCATCATGCCTAAATCCTTCTTTTTAGTTCTCTTACCTGCTGCTGCAAATTTAGCAATTGCTGATGTTGGTGTAGATTTTGATGATTGACCACCAGTATTAGAATATATTTCTGTATCAAAAACAAGTACATTTACATCTTCATTACTTGCAAGCACATGATCTAATCCACCATAGCCAATATCATATGCCCATCCATCTCCACCAAATATCCATTGTGATGTTTTTATAAAATATTCTTTATCTTTTAATATTTCCTTTGCAATTTCATCATTACATCCTTGTAATGCAACTTCAAGCTTTTCTGCTCTTTCTCTTGTACCCTCACCAATATCTTTATTATTTAACCATTCCTCCATAGATTCCCTTGCACTATTACAAGCACCTTCTTTTAGTGCTTTTTCAATATTTGATGCAATTCTTTCTCTTATTGTCTTTGTTCCTAAAAACATTCCAAGTCCATATTCTGCATTATCTTCAAATAATGAATTTGCCCATGCAGGTCCATATCCTTGTTGATTCTTTGTATATGCTGTTGCAGCTCCAGATGATGCCCAAATAGAAGAACATCCTGTAGCATTTGCAATTATCATCCTATCCCCAAATAATTGAGTTACTAATTTAGCATAAGGTGTTTCTCCACATCCTGCACATGCTCCTGAAAATTCTAATAATGGTTGCTCAAATTGACTTCCCTTAACAGTAGTCTTTTTCATAGGATTTTTCTTATTTTTTATTTCATTTACAGCAAAATTCCAAGCCTCAATTTGATTTGCTTGTGAAGCAATAGGTTTCATAATAAGAGCTTTTCCTGGTGCTGGACAAACCTCTGCACAATTAGCACATCCAGTACAATCAAGAGGTGTAACTCCTATAGTATAAAAATAAGGTACTTCTACTTTAACTCCCTTAGCATCTATTTTTTTAAATGATTCTGGTGCATTTTGCAATTCATCTTCTGTTGATAAAAATGGTCTAATACATGCATGAGGACATACATATGAACATTGATTACATTGTATACATCTTTCTTGAATCCATTCTGGAACATTTACAGCTATTCCCCTTTTTTCATATTTAGTAGTTCCATGCATAAATGTTCCATCTTCCATTTTATTATCTATAAAAGCTGATACTGGTAAGTTATCTCCTTTTAAATCATTCATAGGCATACATATATTTCTTACAAAATCAGGAACTGATATATTTTCTTTTTTTTCATCTACAACATTTTTCCATGAATCTGGTACATCTACTTTTACTAATGCTTCAACCCCTTTATCAATAGCAGTATGATTCATATTAACAACTTCTTCACCCTTTTTTCCATATGAAGTTACTACTGCTTGCTTTAAATATTTTATAGCTTCATCAACAGGAATTATATTAGCAACTTTAAAAAATGCTGATTGCATTATCATATTAATTCTTCCACCTAAACCAATTTCTTGGGCAATTTTAATTGCATTGATTATATAAAAATTAATATTATTTTCAGCTATATATTTTTTTATCGTTGCTGGTAACTTTTTATCTAATTCATCTATACTCCAAATTGTATTTAAAACAAAAACTCCATTTTTCCTTAATCCATTAAGTAAATCATATGAATATACATATGATTGATTATGACATGCAACAAAATCAGCCTTATCTATATCATAATGTGATTTTATTGAATTTTTTCCAAATCTTAAATGTGAAATTGTTATTCCTCCAGATTTTCTTGAATCATATGAAAAATATCCTTGAGCATACATATTAGTATGATCTCCAATAATTTTAATTGCACTTTTATTTGCTCCAACTGTTCCATCTGAACCTAATCCCCAAAACTTACATGCTGTAGTTCCTTCAGTTGTTACATCAACTTCCTTAATAGGTTCTAATGAATTATTGGTAATATCATCTATTATTCCAATAGTAAATCTATTTTTTGGTGTTTCACTTGCTAAATTTTCATAGACTGCAGCTATATCAGAAGGATAAGGGTCTTTAGAACCTAATCCAAATCTTCCACCTATTACCTTTGGTGGATTTTCTATTTCATTTACAGCTCTTAAAATATCTAAATAAAGTGGCTCTCCTATTGAACCTGGTTCCTTTGTTCTATCTAATACTGCTATCTTTTTAACAGTACTTGGTATACAATTTAATAATCTTTCAATACTAAAAGGTCTATATAGCCTTACTTTTATTAGTCCAACCTTTTCTCCCTTATTTCTTAAATAATCAATTGTTTCTTCAATAACTTCATTTATAGCACCCATAGAAATTATTATTCTATCAGCATCCTCTGCTCCATAATAATCAAAGCAATGATACTCTCTTCCTGTTAATTCAGTAATTTTCCCCATATATTCTTCTACTATAGAAGGTATATCATCATAATATTTATTTAATGATTCACATAATTGAAAATAAACATCTGGATTTTGTGCTGTTCCTCTTGTTACAGGATGACTTGGATTTAAAGCATTTTTTCTAAACTCCTCTAATGCTTTATAATCCAAAAGATTAGCTAATTCTTCATATTCTAAAACCTCTATTTTTTGTATTTCATGAGAAACTCTAAATCCATCAAAAAAATTCATAAAAGGTATTTTTGCCTTAAGTGCTGATAAATGAGCTACAGGAGATAAATCCATTACTTCTTGAACAGATCCTTCTGCTAGCATTGCACATCCTGTAGCTCTTGCAGCCATAACATCTTGATGATCTCCAAATATGCTTAATGATGAAGTTGCTAAAGCTCTTGCAGCTACGTGAAAAACTGCTGGCAACCTTTCACCAACCATCTTATATATATTAGGTATCATAAGTAATAATCCTTGTGATGCTGTATATGTAGTTCCTAATGCTCCACTTTGAAGTATTCCATGAAGTGCACCTGCTGCCCCTGCTTCTGATTGCATTTCAATAACTTTTACCTTTTCTCCAAATATATTTTTCTTTCCTTGTGCAACCCACTCATCTATATGCTCAGCCATAGGTGATGATGGTGTTATAGGATATATTGAACTTACTTCTGTGTATGCATAAGATACATATGCAGCTGCAGTATTACCATCCATAGTCTTCATTTTTCTCATAGTCTTACCTCTCTTTTTTTAATATTTAATTTTATATTTTGCATTCTTTATTAGTATTAAAAATTTAAGAAATAATATGTATTTTTTATTAAAATTTTTTGCCTTTTTTTAACATTTATATTGACTGTATATTTTTTTAGGTTTATACTAATAATATAAATAGAATATCAACGCGGGATGGAGCAGTAGGTAGCTCGTTGGGCTCATAACCCAAAGGTCGTAGGTTCAAATCCTTCTCCCGCAACCAAAAAAAGGTATGTCATAAGACATACCTTTTTACTTTTATAATAATTAATAGCCCTTATAAATTTATTTTCTATTTATAACCTTCACTTGTAAACCTTCCATTACATCTAAAGCTTTTTCATGAAGTTTTTTATCAAAGCTTGCACATAAACTTGCATCAACAATTATTTCTGAATTAATATATTTAGATTGAAACATTACTATATTACTAATTACACATATATTAGTTACTACACCAACAAATTCTATTTGTTCTATATTATCACCAAGCTTTTCACTTAATCTAATAATTTCTTGTGGTGAAATTCCAAAAGAATATTTATTTAAATGAATTGTATTTTCATCATTAACAAATTCATTCACTTTTCCATAAAGCCTATGACCTTCAGTATTCATTCTACAATGTAAAATAGGTAAATTCTTCCCCTCCCTTGTTTCTAAATAATTTTCTGAATGAGTGTCATATGTAAATATAACCTTATGCCCATCCTTTAAGTAGCTTATTACCTTTTCATAAATTCCATTTTCTAATTCCTCTGCTCTTTTAAATCCTAAAGAACCATTAACAAAATCATTTTGATAATCAATAACAACTAATACTTTTTCCATATTATCCCTCCAAATATTAATTATTTAAATATATTTTATCATAATCTTATTATAAATGTTACTAATGTATATACACTTTTTATTCCTTTATTAATAAATAAGATAAAATTTATGTTATTTATTTTTTTATCTTTAATAAATAACCATTTTTTTATATAATAATAAAGTATAAATTAATTATAGTTAAATTGTGGAGGTAATTTAATGGAATTTTTAGAAATTATTAAAGCCATAATTTTAGGAATAGTTGAAGGTATAACTGAATGGCTTCCTATTAGTAGTACAGGACATATGATTTTAGTTGATGAAGTTTTAAAACTTAATATGTCTCCTGAATTTATGGAAATGTTTTTAGTTGTAATTCAGTTAGGTGCTATTTTGGCAGTTATCCTATTATACTGGAAAAAAATATGGCCTTTTAAAGTTGAAAATGGTCTTAAAATTGAAAAAGATACAATTATAATGTGGGTTAAAATATTAATTGCCTGTGTTCCTGCTGCAATTGTTGGAGTTTTATTTGATGATAAATTAAATGAATTATTCTATAATCCAACGACGGTTGCTATTATGTTAATTTTATTTGGTATATTATTTATTATTATTGAAAACTATAATAAAGGTAAAAGCCCTAAAATTAATAGTTTACCAAAAATAACATATACTGTTGCTATTATGATTGGTATTTTTCAACTAATTGCCGCTGTTTTTCCTGGAACATCTCGTTCAGGTGCAACAATAGTTGGTGCTTTATTAATAGGTGTATCTAGAACAATAGCTGCTGAATTTACATTCTTCCTTGCTATTCCTGTTATGTTAGGAGCAAGTGCTTTAAAGCTTGTTAAATTTGCATTAAAAACTGGATTTGTTATGACTGGAAATGAAGTTGCTATATTATCAGTTGGAACTTTTGTTGCTTTTATAGTATCAATTATAGCAATAAAATTCCTTATGTCTTATATAAAGAGTAATGATTTTAAAGTATTTGGATGGTATAGAATAATACTTGGTATTTTAGTACTAGCTTATTTCTATATTATTAAATAATATTTACATAAGAAAGGCTGAGTTAAAACAACTCAGCCTTTCTTAATATAATTCATATATATCTGAAAATTCTATATTAACCTTTTGTATTAACGGTTTATTATCTATATCAATAGATTTAATTTCTTCATTTTTGCTTTCATCTAAGATTTTATTAGGAAGCTTTATCACAAATTCACAACCTTGTTCAACATTCTTTTCTAAATATACTACTCCTCCATGAAGTTCAACAAGAGATTTAACTAAAGATAAACCTATTCCACTACCTTCCTTCTTTCTATTAAAAGACTTATCCTCTTGTGCAAACCTTTCAAAAACATAATCACTAACCTCTGGTGCTATTCCTATACCATCATCTTTTACTTTAATAATAACAAAATCCTTATTAGCATCTAACAATACAGTTATATTTCCATTTTCATTGGAAAATTTTACAGCATTAGATAGTAAATTTAGTATAACCCTCTCTAAACTTTCTGGATCACATTTAATAACTAACTCTTCAACATATGTATCAAATAAAACAGTAATATTTTTTGATTCTACATATGGAACAATTGATAAAGTAATATCTTCTACTAAACTTACAATTTCATAATTTATAAAATTTAATTTCATAAACCCAGAATCTATTTTAGTAATATCAACAAGATTATTAACTAATCTTAATAATCTATAACAATTTTGTTTTATAGTTCCATAATATTTATTATATGAATTCCATAATTCAGTTTCACCCTTTTCCTTGTTAATATCAAGTAATTGAAAGCATGAATAAATTATATTTATTGGAGTTTTAATTTCATGTGATAAATTTGCAAAAAATTGTGTTTTTGCTTTTTCTATTTCCTTTATTTCATTATATTTTTTTTCAAATCCCATTAAGTTATTAACTTTATTATTTAATATATTATTTAGCTCTATTCTTCTAATCATTTCTATATATAATCCAGCTATTAAGATTATATATGCTATAAAAGTTAAAATTGAATTATATACTAAAACATTATTAAATACATTATTGGATATATTAAAATAAAATAATCTTCTTATTGTAAATATACTTATTGTTCCAATAAAAATAGTATAAATAAATTCATTTTTTATAATACACCTTTTTGTTAATTTTAATAATAATAATGTATAATAAAGTAACAAACTACCTTGTAATATATACCAGATAATAGTATTTCTTTTTACCAAAATATTAATTAAGTTTAATTTAATTTCTAAATAAGTTCCAATGATATTAATTATTATTATAATTATTATTGAAATCTTTTTATTTTTAACAATTTTATTTGCATATTTACTTTCATTAAATATTGCAATTGTAAGTAAAACAATTCTTATCACAAAAGGAAATGTTATTAAATATTCACTTAAACCTATATCTTTAATTATATAATTTACAAAAATATATTCAATAAATATACTTATATATGATAATTTCAAAATAAAAAACTCATTGTTTTTATACATATAATAATACAACAAACAAGTTGGAATAGATATCAACCCTAGTATTACATTAATAGAATTAATATCTTGTACTATTGGCAAATTATTTATTTTCTTAGTGTCTAAAAAATTAATAATATTTAATGATAAAAATAAAATTACTAAAGTTATGCTTAACATATATTTTATATATGTTTTACTTTTCATTTCATATTTTTTAAATCTAATAATATTTTCCATATCCCAATTCCTTTTTCACCATTTTTCTTCATTTTTATTAAAATTATACCATATTTATCTAATAACAAGAATTGTTTTTATAATTTTTCTTATGATGATAATTAAACTTATTGTGTTATTTAAAAAAATGCCTTCGAAAAAAACTAATAATTTTATTATTAATAATTATTAAATATGTTTTTTACTTTAAATTATAATATATAAAAAATAGTGATATCACTTAGTAAATTATATTATTAAGTAATATCACTACTTCTTACAATTAAATTTTATATTTTAGATAAACTATCCATTAAATATTTTCTATTGAAATTACATCATATCCTTGATCTTCAATTTTTTCTTTTATTTCTTCATCATTAGAAGATGTTTCAACAATTGCATATTTTTGTTCTAAGTTTACTTCAACTTTTTGAGAATCTTTAAGCTCTGATAATGCTTGTCTTACATGATTTACACAATGACTACAACTCATTCCTTTAATAATTATCTTTTTTAACATTTCTATTCACTCCTTAAGTTTTATATTTATATTGTTAATTTTATTTAATAAAATTATTTCCCTTTATGCTCTAAACTTTTTTAATCTTAATGCATTAGCTAATACAGAAACAGAACTTAAACTCATAGCTGCTGCTGCAATCATTGGATTAAGTAGTGGCCCTCCAAATATGTGTAATACTCCCATTGCTACAGGAATTCCTAAAACATTATATCCAAATGCCCAGAAAAGATTTTGCTTTATATTTCTTATAGTTGCTTTACTTAATTTTATAGCAACTATAACATCCATTAAGTCACTTCTCATAAGAACTATATCTGCAGATTCAATTGCTACATCTGTTCCTGAACCAATTGCTATTCCTATATCTGCTTGTGCTAAAGCTGGAGCATCATTAATTCCATCACCAACCATAGCTACCTTATTATTTTGTCCTTGAAGTTTTTTAACTTCATTTGCCTTATCTTCTGGAAGAACTTCTGATAAAACTATATCTATTCCAACTTGTTTTGCAATAGCTTCTGCTGTTTTTTTATTGTCTCCAGTAATCATTGCAACCTTTATACCCATATTGTGAAGTTCCTTAATTGCTTCAAAACTACTTGGTTTAACTACATCTGCAACAGCTATAATTCCTTCTAATTTATTATTTATTGCAATATACATTGGAGTTTTTCCTTCATTAGCTAATTTATCAGAATCCAATTTAAATTCTTCTACATCAATATTTTTTTCTTTCATTAACTTTAAGTTACCTAATAAAATATTATCTTTATCAATAGTAACTTCTATTCCATGACCTGGTATTGCATTAAAATTATTTAATATTTTTAATTCTAATTTTTTTTCTAATGCAGCTCTTACTATTGCTTCTCCTAATGGATGTTCTGAACCCTTTTCTGCACTTGCAGCTAATGATAATAAAACATCCTTTTCTTTATTTTTTGTTAATATATCTGTAACAACAGGCTTTCCTTCTGTAATAGTTCCTGTTTTATCAAAAACAATAGTATCAATTTTATGAGTAATTTCTAATGCTTCTCCCCCCTTTATTAATACTCCATTTTCAGCACCTTTTCCTGTTCCAACCATTATTGCTGTTGGTGTTGCTAATCCTAAAGCACATGGACAAGCAATTACTAATACTGATATAAATATAGTTAATGCAAAAATAGGTGTTTCTCCTGAAATTAACCATACAATTGCTGATAAAATTGCTAATCCTATTACTATTGGAACAAAATATGATGAAATAACATCTGCCATCTTTGCAATTGGAGCCTTAGAACCTTGTGCATCTTCAACTAATCTTATTATTTGAGCTAATGCTGTATCTTTACCAACTTTAGTAGCTTTATATTTAATAAATCCTGTTTTATTAATACTTGCCCCTATAACATTGCTACCAACACTCTTTTCTACAGGAATACTTTCTCCTGTAAGCATAGATTCATCTATTGCAGTACTTCCCTCAATAACTTCTCCATCAACAGGAAGTCTTTTACCAGGTTTAACCAACACTATATCCCCAACCACAACTTCATCTACAGAAACTATAATCTCCTTATTATCTCTAATAACAGTAGCTGTTTTTGGAGCTAATCCCATTAATTTTTTTATTGCTTCTGAAGTTTTGCCCTTAGATACTGCTTCTAAATATTTACCTAAAGTTATAAGTGTTAATATTGTAACTGCTGCTTCAAAATATAAATGCATTACATAACTTATATCTCCAGCTATTATTTTATACATTCCAAATAAACTATAAATAAATGCAGCACTTGTTCCTACAGCTATTAATGAATCCATATTAGGACTTAATTTAATAATATTTTTAAATCCTATTAAATAAAACTTATATCCTATTGCCATAACAGGAACTGTTAATATTATTTGAAATAATGCAAAATTTAAAGGATTAACCATTGGATTTATTATTTTAGGTAATGGCATTCCAATCATATGACCCATTGTTACTATTAAAAGAGGTATTGTAAATACACATGAAAAAATTAATCTTCTTAATAACTTATCCTTATCACTTAACTTTTTTACTTTACTTCCTTGTTCTTCCTCTCTTATAAGTTTATATCCAGCCTTTTCTACAGCACTTTTTATATCACTATAACTTACAACATCTTCATCTATAGTAATAATTAACTTTTCTGTTGCTAAATTAACAATAGAGTCTTGAACTCCTTCAATTTTTTTAGTTACTTTTTCAACTCTTCCTGCGCATACTGCACATGTCATTCCTTCTACTTTATAAGTATGAGTTTTAATCTTTTTAACTATGCTATATCCTAATGCTTCTACTTTTTTTTCTATTTCATCACTACTAATCTTATTTTCATCAAAATCAACAGTTAAGATTTCTGTAGTTAAATTAACATTAGCATTATTTATTCCTTCCATCTTTTTTACTCCACGTTCAACCCTATTTGCACAAGCTGAACATGTCATTCCACCTACTTTATACTTTTTATTTATTTTAATCATCTCCTTAATTTATTTTGATACTTTCTCAAACAAGTTGATTATTTCATTTATTTTTTCATCTCCATTGTTATGTAAGATTGCATCTTTTACACAATGATCTAAATGCCTTCTTAAAATTTGCATATTAGCCTTTTTTAATAATGATTGTACTGCAATTATTTGATTTGATATATCAACACAATATCTTTCATCTTCAATCATCTTTATTATTCCTTCTATTTGACCTTTTGCTATTTTTAAATTTTGAATTGCTTTTTTTCTTTCTTCCATAAAAATTCCTCCATATATTCCTTTGTTCCCACCCCCCAGGGGGTGTATTTTAATTATAATTCTTTTTTTATTAATGTCAATATACTAATATATTTTTTCATTTATAAAAAAATATTCAAACTTTTATGCTTTACCATTATCTTTTTAGTTATATTTTAAATTAATCTAAAATTTTCATTATATTATTACTTTAAACTATAAAAAAACAGATTAAATTTTATATTTAATTTCAATAAATAAAAAACTCCTAGAATAAAATTAACATGATTCTTATGTAAGTAATTTTCAATTTAACTATTTATACATAAGAATCATATTTTAAATTCTAAGAGTTTTATTTATTATTTTTATAACTATCTACTAACATCATAAAGAACTTAAATAATACAAATGATACTAGTGCTGTTGTAACATAAATTTGTATACCTGCTATTTGAGTTATAACATTACCAAATGCTTCATATCCTTGTGCTGTTAAATAAACTGCCATCTTATTTGAAGCAACTATTCCAATTGCCATAGGGAATGTAAGTCCTGCAAATCCTGGATGGAATGCATATGAGAAAAACTTTGGTAACTTAATTAATATAAATATTAATGCGCAAATAACTGCACAATATAAATAATATATTATAAATTTATTAGGTGTTGAAATAAAGTTAAGATAACTTACTAAACAAAGACTTGATGGTGCAAGTAATATTGCTTGAGTATGATATACTGGATCCTTTATTTCATGCTTTGCTAATCTATAAATCATAAATGGTATTATTACTGTAAATACTGCAATCCCGTAATAAACAACTATTTTACCTATTAAAGGTTCATTCATAACTCCACCAACAACTGTTGAAACCATTATTCCATTATATGTAACAAACCAACTTGGTACAAATGTTTGCATATTAAAATTCTTAATTACATTATTATAAGTAAATACTAAAATTTGAATTGCATGTAATATTAAACCTACAAACCATAATGTTTTACCAAATACAGGACTAGCATTATAGAAATAGCTTCCTAAAATCATAGTTAACATTGTAAATCCTGCATAAAGAGATGCTGGAATTGTATTAGAATATTCCTTCTTTACAGTATCAAAATGAAAACATATCTTAAGAATATAAGATAATATAACAGCAATAGCTGCCCATGCTGTAATATGTCTTACCCATGTATACCCCATCCCAGAGTAAACATTAGATAAAGTAAATGCACCAACCATTGTAGGTAAAATTGGTACTGGTAGGTTTTTAACCTTTTTTATTAACGACTTATTGTTCATAATTCCTCCTAAGATAATAAATAGGTTCTATATATTTTGTGTAATACATTTAATTTAAATTCATTTGTTAATTTTTTCACTTTACACATAACAATTTTATTATCTCTTTTCTAACAATTGTGATTATATTCTACATTTTTAAAAATGTATGTGATTTTTATCACAATATTGTTATTTTTTTAATTATTCCATTGTTAATATTAAGTAATTGCTCTTATTACAACTATAAAAATAACTTGATTTTGCTTTGTAAATAAAATTAACTCCTTTTCACAATAATTTTTATATCAATTATTATTAAAAAGGAGTTAATTTTTTATCAGTAATTTAAAAAATTACTTTTACATTTTTAATTTTATTTAATAATATTATAAACTTAATATTTTACCTTGGTTAACTAATTTACATTCATCGCCAACCTTAACTTTTCCACCTTTTAAAACTCTTGTAAATATTCCATTCTTAGGCATAATACATTCTCCAACTTGGTAATATATAGCACACTTATCATGACACTCTTTCCCAATTTGAGTTACTTCTAAAAGAACTTCATCTCCTACTGTTAATCTTTGCCCAACTGGTAGCTTATTTAATTCAAATCCTTCTATAACTAAATTTTCACCAAATGCTCCAAAATCAACATTTCCACCCTTACTTCTAAAGTCTTCTATTTTTTCTAATGCTAAAAGACTTACTTGTCTATGCCATTTTCCAGCATGTGCATCTCCTTCTATTCCAAATTCCTCTATAAAATTAGCTTCATTAACCTCATTTTTTAAAGTTCCTTTATGCTTGCTTGTGCAAATTGATATTACTCTTCCCATTTTATTATCCTCCAATTTGATTCATAAATTTTATTTCTTTATGAGTACTTTTCTCTAAAAATAAATGTTTTTCTGGCTTATCATATATATTATCTTTAATAATTTTTCTTAATTCTTCATCAGTAATGTTTTCTCTTAATTTAGATTTTAAGTCTACACCATAATCAAAATGTAAACATTGCTTTAAAAATCCATCTGGTGTTAATCTTATTCTGTTACAATCTTCACAAAAACAATTGCTTAAAGCACTTATGAATCCAACCTTACCTTTAGCACCCTTAAGCTTAATATATGTAGCTGGTCCACCACTTTTACTTCTCACTACTTTTTCATAATTTGAATAATTTTTTTCAATTATATTTAAAACTTCTTTATTAGTTATACCTTTATAATTAACAGCTTCTCCTATTGGCATTAATTCAATAAATCTTATATCTATTGGCTTTTCTCTAGTTATATTTACAAAATCAATTATTTCATCTTTATTTATATCATTAACTATAACTGTATTTACTTTAACCTTTACTCCTAATTCTATTGCTTTATCTATAGCTTCTAAAACATTATTTAAATTACCTAATCTAGTTAATTTATTAAACTTATCTTCTTCAAGAGAATCTAAACTTATATTTACTCCCTTTAATCCATTTAACTTTAATTCCTCAAGCTTATCGCATAACAATATTCCATTAGTTGTTAAATAAATTTCTTCAATCCCTGGTATTTCATTTATTTTTCCAATAAGTTTCACTATTCCTGCTCTAACTAAAGGTTCTCCACCTGTTATTCTAATCTTTTTTATTCCAAGGTTTGCACTTTCTTTTACAACTCTATATATTTCATCATCTGTTAACTTTTCATCTTTCTTTAAAAAGTTATTTTCTTTTTCACTCATGCAATATATACATCTTAAGTTGCAATTATCAGTTACTGATACCCTTAAATAATCTATTTCTCTTCCAAACTTATCTTTCATATTTCTTTAAAGGGTAAGTTAAAAGTTAAACTCCCCACTCTTTCCTCCTGTTTTTTTAAGCAAGTGAGTGCTTTCAATAACCATTCTTTTATCAACAGCCTTACACATATCATAAATTGTTAATGCACTTACTGTAGCTGCTGTTAAAGCTTCCATTTCAACACCTGTTTTATCTACGATTTTTACAGTAGCAGTAATTTCTATAGAATTTTCTTCTTTATTTATTTCAAAGTCTACATTACAACTTGTAATCATTAATGGGTGACACATTGGAATCAAATTTGCTGTTTGTTTGCTTGCCATTATTCCTGCAACTCTAGCAACACCTAAAACATCTCCTTTACCTATTTTTCCTTGTTTTATAAGCTCTAATGTTTCTTTACTCATCTTTATTTTAGAAACAGCAATTGCAACTCTTACTGTTCCTTTCTTTTCTGATACATCAACCATTCTAGCATTTCCACTATTATCAAAGTGTGTTAATTTATTTTCCATATTATAAGCCTGCTTTCTAAAATTATTTTCCAAATGAACAATGTGGGAAAGTACAAACTTTACAGTCTAAGCATAATCCACCATGTCCATATTCAACTATATCTTCAAATGTTAATTTTTCATCACTTAAAACCCTTGGTAAAACTAAGTCAAGAACTGTTCTCTTAGAATACATTGCACAACTTGGTACACCTAATATTGGTGTATCTCCATAATAAGCTAATAAAAACATTGCTCCTGGTAATACTGGTGAACCATATGTTACAAGTTCTCCTCCACATTCTTTAATTGCAGTTGGTGTAACATCATCTGGATCTACTGACATACCACCAGTACAAATAATCATATCAACATTTTCATTTAATCCCTTTTGAATTTCTTCAATAATTCTTGACTTTTCATCTGGTAATATAACTTGACGAATTACTTCACTTCCATAATAACCTAATTTTTGTTTTATAACAGGTAAAAATGCATCCTTTATTCTTCCTTTATATACTTCATTTCCTGTAGTAATTAATAAACACTTTTTAGGTTTTATTTCTGCAACACTTATTATTTTTTCTTTAATTAATTCTTCTGCAGTTATGATTTTTTTTTCATCTATTATTAATGGAATAACTCTAGTTGCTCCAACCTTTTCACCCTTTTTAATTGGTGTATTATTGTGTATTGTAGAAACTATTATTTCACCTAATGAATTTAACTTAAATAAATTTGTCTTATCAATCTTTAATACTCCATCTCTATCTGCAAAGAAGTCAACTTTACCTTCCTTAATTTCATCAGAAAGCTTAATTCCTTCTCCCACAACTAAATTAGAAATTCTTGTTGCTGCATCATTTTCATGAAGTTGTCCTTCTGTTGGCTCCCATACATATACATGCTCTTTACCAATAGATAGTAATTTTTCTATATCTTCTTCCTTGATTATATGCCCTTTCTTGAATAATCTCCCTTTAAATTCTCCTGGAATTATTTGAGTTACATCATGAGAAAGTATAGTTCCTACTGCCTCCTCAACTCTTATCATTTTCATAACTATTACCTCCCTTACTTTCTAGCACATTCCCTTGCCGAACCTAATAATATATCAATTCCATGTTTAACATCGTCTAATACAAAATCCAATGCTTCTTTACAAGCCTTAGGACTTCCAGGTAAATTAACTATTAAAGTATCCTTTCTTATGCCAGATACTGCTCTTGAAAGCATTGCTCTTTTAGTTATTTGCATACTATACATCCTTATAGCTTCGCATATTCCTGGTGCTTCCCTATCTAATATTTCCTTTGTAGCTTCTGGAGTTATATCTCTTTTAGAAAATCCAGTTCCCCCAGTACTTAATATTAAATTAACTTTTAATTCATCACTCATAACTTTAAATTCATTTTTAAGCATTTCTTTTTCATCTGGAAGTACTACTTGTTTAACAACAGTAAATCCAGCAGCTTCTACTATTTCTTTTATTACAGCACCACTTTTATCTTCTCTTTCACCTGCATAACCTTTATCACTACTAGTAATTATACCAACTGTATACATTATAACTCCTCCAATTCATGATATTCCTTTTCAGTATTTATATTTAAAAATTCTTTTTCAATAAATTTATTATCTTCATTTCCTTCAATAACCTTATAATTTAATGTTTTTATTAATAGTTGAAGTTTATTATTATTTTCTCTAATTGCTTCTTCAATATTAGGAATAATTTTTTTTGAATATACTGCACATAAAGGCTGTAATCTTCCTAAGACCTTAGGTATTAATACATCATAATTTTCATCATAATTGCCTAGTACATTTAAAGTTTCTTTAGTTATTAATGGCATATCACATGCTATGCACAAAACTTCATTTGTAGTAGAATTCATAAGCGCTGAATGAATTCCACTTAGTGGTCCATTTCCCTTATATATATCTTCAACTATCCTAAGATTAAATCCTTTATATTCTTCTTTTTTATTTGAGATAATTATTATTTCTTTATAATCCCTTCCTGCAGCAATTATATGCTCTATAAATTTGTGATCTTTATACTTTAATAATGCTTTATTATTATAATTCATTCTACTGCTTTGACCACCAACTAAAATTGCCAAGGTTTTATTAATCATAATCATCTTCTCCTAAAACTTGATAATATTTACAATACATCCACTTTGAAGTCCTTTATTGCCTGCTTCTACTTCAATCATACAATTAGAATTTAAATTAGAACTTAATATACCATTACCATTCTTAACTTGTGTAATATATACATTTTGTTTTTCTTCTCTTATTTCAACTCTTCCTCGTATAAATCTTCTTTGTGGACTCTTTTTATTAAATGAATCACAAAGTATTGCTTTTTCTCTTTTTATTTCTATCTTTTCTTTTCCACATAACTTTTCTAATGATGTTTTAACAAACAATTCAAATGCAGTTAAAGCTGCTGTTGGATTACCTGATAAACTAATTATAATTGAATTATTAACAATACTACAAAGCACTGCTGATCCTGGTTTAATTTTTACTTTCCAAAATAATCTTTTACCATTAATTTTATCTATGGCTTCATTTAATAAATCTTTTTCTCCAACAGATACTCCACCAGTTGTAATTATTAAATCAAATTTTTCAGAAAGTTTTTCTATATAACTTCCAATTTCTCCTTCAGCATCTCCTGCATGTTGTATTTCACAAATACTATACCCTAATTCAAAAATTCTTGAAATTATAGAATATTTGTTACTATTGTAGATTTTTCCTTCTGTTAATATATTTCCTACATCTATAACTTCATCTCCAGTAGATATAAGAGCAATTTTAGGCTGTTTAAAGACATTGATTTTTGAAATTCCTGTACTTGCTATTATTCCTATATCTGCAAAGTTTAATTTTTTATTTTTTTCTACTAATAAAGTACCTTTTTTTATATCTTCACCTTTAAAGCATATATTTTCATTTTCTTTTATTACTTTTTTAAGAGTAACAAATTCATTATCACCTTTAATAGTATCTTCTTGCTTTATTACTGCATTTGCCCCTTTTGGAATAGGCGCACCTGTCATTATTCTGACGGCTGTTTTATTAATAACTTCTGCTTTACTTACTTCTCCTGCAAAAACTTTATCAATAACCTTTATTTCATTACAACCATTGCTATCTTCTGCTATTATTGCATAACCATCCATGGCTGATTTATTAAATGGAGGATTATCAATTTTAGAATATATATCCTCCGATATTATTCTTCCAGTTGCTTTTATTAATTCAACTTCTTCTGTTCCTATAGCTTTAACATTTGCATCTAATATATCTATTGCTTCTTCCAATGATATAAATGACTTCATGTAATATCCTCCTTAAAATATAAGACTTATTACTTCATAATTTTGTAGATGAGTAATAAGTCTTAAATATAACAATTTAATTTTTTCAGTTATAAATTAACTAAAAGTATAAAATATATTTAAATCAAACTTATTTTCCTTCCCAAAACGTGGAGATAATACCTTTTCAAATATTACCCTTGAATTTTATTTAAAATTCCGGCTTAAGCTCCCTAGAATTCTCCTTAGGATACTTAGCTCAAGAAAACTTATTATTGATAAATTTCAAATTTAAATTCATTTTCTTTTTCAATCAAATCTGCAAGTTCTTTTATTGAATTTTTATCTATTACTTTTATATTTTCTAAATTCAAATTAATATCACTTGCAACAGCTATTATCTTTTCTTTTGGAGTTATAATTTTATCACTTACTCCACTTCTATAAACTTCAATTTTTCTTAAGTTACTATTTTTATATCCTTCTACTAAAATAATATCCTTATCTAATAATAATTTAATTATATCATTAAATTCAATTTCTTCATTTAATTCTTTTATCATTGCAAATCTATTTTTTGATGAAATTACAACTGTTTCTGCACCTGCTTCTCTATGCTTATATGTATCTTTTCCTTTTTTATCTATGTCAAATCCATGAACATCATGTTTAATAGTTGCTATACTATATCCCCTGCTTTTCAGTTCTTTTATTAAATTTTCAATTAAAAGTGTTTTACCAACATTTGAGCTATAGCCCACAATATTTATTACTTTTGACATTTAGTTCATCCCTTAATTTACTTTTATTTATATATTTTAAATTTTCTAAGCTTATTTATAAAATATTCCTTATTTAATTTAATAATATTAGAGGAAAAAGGCTCTTAAACATTAACTTCTTCTCCTTATTCCTCTAATCTTTTTATTTTTATAATATTTTATTATATAACTTTTAATAATTAAATATCATAAAATATATTTTTAGCTTTTTGCTTAAATATTAAACTTATTATTTATAACTAAATTCAAAGTTTTTTTCTATATTAAAGAAATCTGAATAATCTATATCAAATAAGCTCTTTGTTACTTTTGATACATCAATATTTGCTTTTATAAGCTGAGTTAAAACTCCTGTATAAGAAAGATCTCCTTGAATTATTGCTCCATAAATCTTACCATCCTTATGAATTATCTTCTTATAATTCTTTTCATCAGCTTTAGTTTCTACTATGTATGTTTCATCTGCTGGCTCTACCATACCAAGTGACATTGTAGCTATACCAACGAAATTCATAGTATTTTTACTTCCAAAGAAATCAGTCATTTCCATTTCTTTTCCTAGCATATTGTGTGCTGCAATTATACCTTCCTTTACAGCTGTAGGCCATATTGGATTTCTTCCTGTAACGTCTCCAGCACCATATACATTTTCAACATTAGTTTGACCTTTTGCATCTATTATTAATCCAAATCTATCAAATTCAACATTGCTATTTTCCATAAATGCAATATTAGATCTAACACCTGTAGCAACTACAACTAATTCACAAGGAATTTCTTCTCCTGTATTTAATACTAATGCCTTTGGATTATTTTCTTCATCTAAAAGTAATTTTTCAGCTTTAACATCTAATTTTAAAGAAACACCTTGTTTATTGAATTCTTTTTCATATACATCAGAAGCATGCTTATCTAATTGTAATGGAAGTATCTTATTGCTCATTTCAACTAATGATATATTTAATCCTTGTCCTAATAATCCACTAACTGCATCTATTCCAACAAGCCCTGCACCTAAAACAACTACATTTTTAACTTTTTTAGCTTGTTCTTTTATTAAAACTGCATCTTCTAAGTTTCTTAAACCAACTACATTTTTCCCTTCTCTAAGTCCTGGAACTGGAGGAACAAATGCAGATGCTCCGCTACAGACTAATAATTTATCATATCTTAAAGATTCTCCATTTGATAATTCTAATGTTTGTTCTGCATCATTTAATGCTTTAACTTCTAAACCTTTCATCCAAGTAATATTGTTTTCTTCAAAGAAATCCTTACTTGTAAAGTTTAATGCATCAACATCTCTGTGATTTGAAATATAATGATGAAGTATACATCTTGAATATACATTTTCATCTTTAGATACTAGTATTATTTCAGCCTCTTTATCTAATTCTCTTAAAGTTTTAGCTCCACTAATTCCTGCTGCAGAGGCTCCTATAACAACATATCTCATTATTCTGTTACCTCCTCTAATGTGATTGCTGCCATTGGACATTTAGCTACACATTGTGGGCTTCCCTTATCCTTACATGCGTCACATTTCATTATTTCTTTTTGTCTTCTCTTATCAGCTTTTAAAACTCCATATGGACATGCCATTATACACATATAACAGCTAGCACAACGATTTTTATCATATTCTACTAATCCAGTTTCTTTATTTTTACTCATAGCACCAGTCATACAAGTGTAAACACATTCTGGTCTATCACAATTTCTACAAAAAATAGGTGCATATTTCCCATTACTATCTATTGTTATTCTACTTCTTGTATCCTCTGCATCATGAGATACTATACATGCTGTTGTACAAGTTAAACATCCTACACATTTATCCCTATCTATTTTTATTCTTTTCATCTTTAGTCACCCTTATTTCTTAATTATATTTACTGCAACTGTTTTAAATGATGGCTCCTTTGAATATGGATCATAAACTGAAGGAGTAAGAGCATTTGTTTCTATATAATGCATTGGAGCATATAAATGTTCTTTTTTAACATGATCTGATATCTTTATAGTAAAATCTCTAGTAACTCCATTTTGAGAAGCAATACTTACTCTTTCATTTTCAACTATATTTAATTCTAAAGCTAATTCTGGATGCATAAATACATAAGATTCCTTAGAATAAATTCTTTCTGATGCTTCAATTTCTCTTGATCTAACTCCAGTATGCCATTGTCCAACAGTTCCTCTTCCTGAGTTAAATATATATGGGAATTCCTTACTTGTTTGTATTGGATTTTCAGCTATATCTTCAAAATGGAATTTAGCTTTCTTTGATGGAGTATAATAATTTCCATCTTCATATAATCTTCTTTCATCTTCAATTAAAGTTTCACCTTCTCTAAATGGCCATTGAACCCCTCTTGATCCTTCCATGTTTGGACCTTCTAACATTTCATAAGTTATACCTGTAATATCACAAGGCATTCCCTTTGAACATTTCTTTAATAATTCAAATGTAGATCTTGGAGTTTCCCATCCATTTAATAAATCACCCATTCCAAGTTCTTTACCTATATTATAGAATATTTCAAAATCTGATAATTCTCCTTCTTCCTTTGGAATTACAGGATTAACCTTTGATGCCCTTCTTTCAGTATTTATTATTACACCTTCTTTTTTAATTGCTGGAACTGAAGGTAAATATAAATCGCAAAGTTTAGCACTATGAGTATCTTCATATATATCTTGTACAACAAAGAAATCTAAGTTCTTAACACACTTTTCAAACTCTTCATTATTAGCCCATGAATGTCTAGGGTTTGTACAAATTACCCATAATCCTTTAATTTCACCTGAAATTGCTTTTTCAATTATTGCATTGTAAGGAATTGTTGGCTTTGTAGCAAGTACACTTTCATCTACTCCTAAAGCTTCAGCTACAGCTTTTCTACGTACTGGATTATCAAAATCTCCACCACCATATAAACCTGTTGTATTACTAAATACTCTTGAACCCATAGCATTACATTGTCCAGTTAAAGAGTTTGCACCAGTTCCTGGTCTACCAATATTACCTGTCATTAATGCTAAATTAATTATAGATTGAGCTGTTCTAACCGCTTGATATCCTTGGTTTACTCCCATTGTCCACCAGAATGAAACTCTTTTACCTGCATGAATTATTTCTGCAAGCTCTAATACTCTTTCAGCTGAAATTCCTGTTTCTTCTTCAACATTTTCTAATGTGAACTTAGCTACATGTTTTTTAAACTCTTCATAGCCTTCTGTATAATTTTCAATGTAATTTTTATCTATGTATCCTTTTTCAATTAAAACATTAGCTAATGTATACATTAACACTAAATCTGCCTTTGGTTTAATGTCTATCCATATATCTGAATTAATAGCTGTTTCTGATTTTCTTGGATCAATTGTTATTATTTTAGCTTCTTTATTTTGTCTTATTCTTCCCCAAAATACTGGGTGAGCTATAACTGGATTTGCTCCAATTAAAATTATAGTATCTGAAAGCTCTGCATCATTTAAAGTATATGGAGGCGCATCAAATCCAAAGCTTTGTTTATGAGCAACTACTGATGTAGCCATACATAATCTTGTGTTTCCATCTCCATTAATACCCATATAGTTTCTTCCTACATGCCCTAGTAATGCCATATCTTCTGTTGGCATTTGTCCTGTACTAATAAAAGCAACGCTTTCTTTTCCATATTTCTCTTGAATACTTGTCATTTTTTTAGCAAATGTTTCAAATGCTTCTTTCCATGAAACTTCTTTCATTTCACCATTTTCATCTCTTAATAAAGGGTTTTTTCTTGCTTTTATTTTAGTTTGTTGCTTGTCTAAATTTAAACCCTTTATACAACAAAACCCCTTATTTACTGGATAATCAACAGTAGGCGAAACTCTATCTATTTTGCCATTTTCTACATAAAAATCTAAATTACATGCTAATGCACATAAATTACATGTTGATTGAATTTTCTTCATATTACTCCCATCTCCAATTCATGATTTAATAAATTCTATAATTAGCATTATTTCAAAATCATTTTATCATTAATACTATCTTATAACTGTGATTATAATCACAAATAATTCTTTTTATTGTTATTTTTTTAACAAACCTTTATAAAAAAATAAGTCATTAAATTTTTTTACAACCAAATGACTTATTTTTAATTTACTTGTTACCATTTCTCCACCATTTATATGTATTGTTTGCCCTGTAATATATGATGCTACTTCTGATGCTAAAAATACATATGAACCTGTACACTCTACCATCTGACCAGCTCTTCCTAATGCTGTAGTAGAACCAAACTGTGGAATTTCTGACTTTTCAAAACTAGAGGGAATAAGTGGAGTCCAAATTGGTCCTGGTGCTACTGCATTAACTCTTATTCCACTTTTATTTTTAGCTAATGATAATTCTAACGACCTTGTTAAAGTTGTAATTGCTCCTTTTGTCATAGAATAATCAATTAACTTTTCATTACCTGCATATCAGTAACTGATGACTTATTAATAATGCATTCTCCTGATTTCATATATTTCAAAGCTTCTCTACTCATATAAAAAGTTCCATAAATATTAGTCTTTATAGTTTTATCAAATTGAAAATCAGTAATTTGTTTAAAATCTTTACATTCATATTGAACAGCTGAGTTATTTACTAATATATCCATTTCACCATATTCATTGATTACCTTTTCTATTGCTGAAGTACAAAAATCAGAATTAGAAATATCACCTTCAATTAGGCTACATCTTCTACCATTTTCCTATATATAATTCCTATTTTTCTAAAACTATATGTTATCTTTAAAGATTTATTTATATAATATTGAATCAATTATTCTTCTTGCTATTGTTGTTTTTTCTGGTAACATAGGTAACTCATCTTTGTTATACCAATCTGCATGAATTATTTCTTCTCCATCAACTTTAATTTCTCCACTTTCATATTCAGCGGTAAATCCAATCATCAGTGAATTTGGATATGGCCAAGGTTGACTATCAAAATATTTTATATTTTTTACTTTAATATTAACCTCTTCTAATATTTCACGTTTTACACATTCCTCTAAAGTTTCATTTACATCCACAAATCCTGCAATAACACTATGTAGTCCCTTTGGAAAATTCTTGTTATTTGCTAATAATATCTTATCTCCTTTAGTAATTCCTACTATTATAGCAGGACAAACTTTAGGATATACTATATATCCACATTCCTTACACTTCATAGCAAATTCACTTTTAACAAATTCATTTTTTCCACCACATATGCCACAATATTTACTCACCTTATGAAAATGAATTATCTGTGCTGCTTTTCCAGCTACTGCTGCATATTCTTTATCAATAATTGCAGTAACTTCTCTTAATGCAATAAATTTAAACTTTCCAGATACCTCAACTGCAGAATTAATTTCTCCACAAAAACATTGTATATTCATTAACTTTCCAAGATTATATTTTATTTCTAATCCATCTATTATTTCTTTTACATCATTAAATCTTGGAATTTGAATCTTTTCCTTATCTGATTTAATTAAAATCATTTTATCCTTAAATAAAAACCATAAATCTTCATCCTTATTTTCTGCTGGTAAAATTGGGTTTGATACAAATTTTATATAATCATCAGTAGTAATCATATTTCCTCCAATCCTATTCCTCAAATATTTCACAATGCATATATTTTTCTGCTTCATTCCAAGGTACAATAATTCCTTGCCCCTTAGAACAAAATACTGAATTTGAAGAATACTCTATATCTGCATTTTTATTATATTTTATTTTTTCTATAACTTCATCAGAATTATGACATACATCATATCCATCAAACATTAAACTAATATTGCCTTTTCCTTTAGTAAAGGCTATAACATCCATACTATAATCCATAAACGTTGATACTGGCCCTCTTCCTGTTATTCTAACCTTATTTAGGTTAGTTTCAGGTGGATTAAATTCACCACTTAGCCTTTGTATATCAGCTAAAACCTTCCCTAAATATTCTAGTTCTACATCTATTATAAATTTATAAAACGGCTCTAATAATATATTTTCTGCCTTTTCCAACCCTTGTCTTAATGCCCTAAATGTTGCTTCTCTAAAATCGCCACCTTCAGTATGTTTATTATGTGCCCTACCAGTTAAAAGAGTTATTTTAACATCTGTTATATCTGAACCAGTTAATAAACCATGATGATTTCTTTCAAAAATATGTGTCTTAATTAAATTCTGCTGTCCAGTTGTCAAATCATCAGCATGACATTTATTTTCAAAAGTAATTCCATATCCTCTTGGATTTTCTTCTATTTTTAAATGCACTTCTGCATAATGCTTTAACGGTTCAAAATGCCCATATCCCTTTACTGAATTTTTTATAGTCTCCTTATACATTATTTTACATGGTCCAAAGTCAATTTTTAAATTAAATCTATCAAGTACAACTTCTTTTAAAACTTCTAGTTGTATTTTACCCATAATATGTACTTGAATTTCCTTATTACTGTCATTCCATAATACATTTAACGCTGGATCTTCTGCTTCTAGTATTTTAAAATATTTTAAGACTTCTTTCTCATTATATGATTTATCATATATAACACTAGACATCAATGTAGGAATCATATTTAATTTCATTTTTTCATTTAAGTTGCCTACCACATCACCAGCATTTAATAATGATAAACCTGTTACTGCAAAAATATCACCTGCTTGAGCTTCATCTAAGCTAATAAACTTGTTTCCATTATAAATTCTTATACTGCTTATTTTTTCCTTAATTTTTTGTTCTCCTTTATAAATTTCTATTTCATCTCTTACTTTTAGTTTACCACTTAATGCTTTAATAAATGTAATTCTAGTTCCATTACTATCATAACGAATTTTATTAACAATTCCTGAAAATTTATCATTTACATCATATTTTGTAAAAGTAAGCTCATCAAATGCATTTAAAAATTCTTTTATACCCCCATCTTGAAGTGCCGAGCCTGCAAAACATGGATATACCTTATTTTCTTTTATTAATTTTCTTAATTTGTCTTTCCATATATAGCTTTCATATTCATTATTTAAATATTTTTCTAATAATTCTTCATCCATTTCTGCTATAAATTCAATTAAAGATTCATTTAGTTCATTTAAATCATTTATATAAAAACTTTCTTTAGAAAGGCTCTGTCTGATTTCACAAATAACACCTTCTAAATTTGCTCCTACTCTATCTAACTTATTTATAAAGAAAAATGTAGGAACTTTATACTTTCTAAGTAAATTCCAAACAGTTTCAGTATGACCTTGAACTCCTTCAACTGCACTTACTATTATAATTGCATAATCCATTACACTTATAGCCCTTTCCATTTCACAAGAAAAATCTACATGTCCTGGAGTATCTATTAAATAATACATGGAATCATTTAATTTAAATACAGCTTGATCTGAAAATACTGTAATCCCTCTCTTTTTCTCTATCTCATGACTATCTAAAAACGAATTCTTATGATCAACTCTCCCTCTATTTTTTATACTTCCTGTATGATATAAAACCTGCTCTGAAAATGTAGTCTTTCCAGCATCTACATGTGCAAGTATTCCTATTGTTTTTTTCATATAATCTCCTTTTGTTAACTTACTGAAAAATCCTTATTTTTATTATAACATCATAAGAATTATTTACCATTTTAAATTATAAAAAATGGGGATGTCGCATTAAGAATAAACACTACAATATATTGTGTTGATTTTTATTTTTTAAAACAATATATTGTGTATAAAATTTTTAGTGCGACAACCCCATTTTTATATTATATTTTAAATATATGATTCTTCTATTTTTACAAGATACTTTTGTGTTAAATATAATAACTGACAAGTTGTTTTTATTGTAAAGTATATATCATTTAAACAATCTTCTTCTAAATCAAGATATTCTTCTCTATTTAGTTTTAGTTCTTCTAAATAATCTTTAGATTCATTCATATCATCTAATAACTTATTAAAAACTTTATCATATTTTATTAAAGCTTTTTTCAATACTCTATGCAAAGCAATTTCATATATAAAATGATCTTTCATATCTTTTCCATAATATTCTTCTAAATGATATTTGCAAAAACAATCTGCTATATAATGTGCAATTTTACCTACTACAAAAGATATTTCATTAATATCTAAGTCATTATTTTCAATGTATTGTTTATATTCTAGCATCTTATCTTTTGAAACACTATATGTGTGTTTAATCTTATTTTTCCTTTTGTGTAAATCTGGCTCTATACAACCATGCAAAAATCTTTTTTTATTTAAATTTAAATTATATCTTTCATTGCATAATTTATAACAGTATGACCCAATTGCTAAGTGTGTGTTTATTAACATAAGAGTTCTCCCCCTATTAGGATATAATATTAAACTTAACCCCAACAATATTATTATACATCATTAATAAATTTTTTGACTGTAATTTTTTAAAATTTATTCTGGATTTAGTGTAATATTTTTCAAAATTAAATTAACCTTAAACATATAAATATATTTCATACTTAAATATTTATGATTTTCATTTTAACATATGACTATAATTTATTGCACATAATAAACAATAAAGTTTAAATTCATAATATAGAATATTTTACAGTAAACTTAAAATAATTTAAAAAATGTGGAGGAATAAAATGAAAATCAGACTTGGATATGTTGCTATAGCAAAAAAATTAGGCAAAAAGATTACCTCTTCTAGCACTGTAACTTTTACTAATTATAATAAAATTTCAACTTCAGAAAAAAAATTAGAAAAACTAAAAGCTGTATCAGCTTCAAATTTAAAAAATTTAGGAAAAATATTAAATTATAATATAGAAAATAATATTCACTTTTACAGAATTACCTCTGCTTTAATCCCTTTAGTAACTCATCCTGAAGTAGGTTATTGGGGACATAGAGAATTTTTAAAAAAAGATTTTGAATATATAGGAAAACTTATAAATGAATCTAATATGCGTGTTGATACTCATCCTGATGAGTTTAATGTAATTAATAGTATTAATCCTAAAGTTGTTGAAAATACTAAAATAAATTTATTAAGGCAAGCTCAATGGTTTGAAGACTTTAAATATGATTTAGGAAAAATGGTAATTCATATTGGTGGAGCTACAAATGGTAAAGAATCTGGTATAGAAAGATTTATTACTAATTTTAAAACCTTTCCTGAAGAGGTTACATCTAAAATAATTATTGAAAATGATGATAAAACTTATACAGCTAAAGAAACACTGTTTCTATGTAATGAATTAAAAAGACCTATGGTTTTAGATATTCATCATCATAATTGCAATAATGCAAATACTAACATATATGATTTAATTCCATATATATTTGCTACTTGGAAAAATGAAAAACTTCCACCAAAACTTCATTTTTCTTCTCCTAGAAATAGTGAAAATGATCGAAAACATTCTGATTTTATTAACGCACAAGACTTTGTAAACTTTTTAGAAAATATTAAACATTTTAATACTGATATAGATATAATGCTTGAATGTAAAGAAAAGGATTTAGCATTATTTAAATTAGCAGATGATATTAAAGAATTAAAACCTGAATATACATGGATAGATCAAAGCACTTTTATTGTATAATTTTAGGTATAAACTAAAAAAAAGTGTTAATAATAGTGTATGATGTAAAACATACTACAATATATTTTACACCATACAACTTTAGTTATTTCGACAAATAGCATAAAAAAATAGTAGCATCCTATAAATATAGTTGCTACTATTTTTTATTTATGAAAAACTCATTTAATTAATAATTATGTTTTATTTAAGTTAAACTTTAAAATAAAATTAATGTTGCTAAGTATTATTTTTTTAAAACTAATCCTTTACTTCTTATACAAGTACACTCTCTTGCTTCTTCAGTATGTAAGCATTGATATTTTACCTTTTTTGGTGCCTCTATTTCTACTTGTTTTTTAACATTTAAATCTTTTTTATTCATTTTTACTAACTCCTTCATATAAGTAATCATAAAACTCTTTACTTATAGTTATTTTATTATATAATAATTATTATCTTTTAATATATATTATATAATACTTTTTTTATTAAGTACATATAATAAAGTTAATAAATTATAGACAAGGAGAAAACAAATGATAAGCTTAATTAGTTTAATAATTTCACTTTCCTTAATTATGTTTTTAGCATATAAAGGATATTCAACAATTATAACCGCCCCTATTATAGGATTATTAACTATTTTAATTTCTAATGGACTTAATGCTCATTTAATGGCTAACTATACTGAAGTTTATATGAATGGATTTTCTGGATTTGTAAAAAGTTATTTCCCTTTATTTTTAACTGGTGCAATTTTCGCAAAATTAATGGATGAAGCTGGATATGGTAAATCTATTGCTTCATTTATCACAAACAAATTAGGTAAAGATAAAGCAATACTTGCAATAGTTTTATCTGGTGCCTTTTTAACTTATGGAGGCGTATCACTTTTTGTTGTTGCATTTATTTTATATCCACTTGCAAATATTTTATTTAAGGAAGCTGATATTCCCAAAAGACTTATACCTGGAACTATAGCACTAGGTGCCTTCACCTTTACAATGACTGCTATGCCTGGCTCTCCTGAAATTCAAAATGTAATTCCTATGAGTTACTTTGGAACAGATACATTTGCATCACCTATACTTGGCATTATAGCTAGTATAATAATGTTTACTTTAGGTATGCTATGGCTTACAAGCAGAGCTAAAAAAGCAAATATTAATGGTGAGGGATATGGAAATTATAAAAATACCCATAAAATAAATTCAAATGAAAATTTACCTAATATTGTTTTGTCAATAATGCCTATATTAATTATATTTATAACTAATTTTACATTATCTAAATTTTATTTTCCTAATATTGATGGAAGTTACCTAGATAAATATGGTGTCACTTTAGATAAAGTATCTGGTACATGGAGTGTAATAATTTCAATTGTTTTAGCAATTATATATATAATATTACTTAATTTTAAAAACTTTAAAAATTTAAATGCCTCTCTTAATGAAGGAGTAAAAAATGCCTTTTTACCTTTGCTTAACTCAAGTGCAATAGTTGGATATGGTAGTATAATTAAAGCATTGCCAATTTTTACAGCTATCCAAACAAGTATAATGAATATTTCTGCTAATCCAATTATTTCTGAAGCAATATCTGTTAATATTATTTGTGGTCTTACTGCTTCTGCTTCAGGTGGATTAGGTATAAGTTTATCTGCTCTTGCACCAACTTTTATAGAAATGAGTCAGAACTTCTCAATTTCTCCAGAAATATTACATAGAATTGCAGCATTATCATCTGGTGGTTTAGATACCTTACCCCATAATGGTGCTGTTATAACCACTCTTGCAATTTGTGGTTTAACTCATAAGGAAAGTTATAAAGACATATTTATGACTTCTGTTGTAATTCCAATATTAACTACTATAATCATAGTAATATTAGTTTCATTAAAATTTTCTTTTTACTAAAAGGATCTATTTTAAATAATATTAATAATATTTAATTAATTTAAATGACCAGTGATATCTAAATCACTGGTCCTTAATTCATATTAACTTTATCCTTTAACAGCTCCTGCTGCAACACCTTCGATTATATGTTTTTGACATGTTAAATAGAAAATTATAATTGGTATAATAGCAAGAACTAAAACAGCCATCATTGCTCCCATATCTACAGCACCATAGCCACCACGTAAATATTGTACTGCAATTGGAATAGTTTTATAATTTGTTCCTAAAAGTAAATATGGTAATAAATAGTCATTCCATATCCACATTACATTTAATATGGAAACTGTAATTGCTATTGGCTTTAGCAATGGTAAAACAATCAAAAAGAATGTTTTTACTGGTGTACATCCATCTATCATTGCTGCTTCTTCTATATCAATTGGAATAGATTTAACAAAACCACTAAACATAAAAACAGACAATCCAGAACCAAATCCAAGATATATTACTATTATTCCTATTGGATTATCTAAACTTAATATATTTGCAACTTTACTCATTGGAAACATAACCATTTGAAATGGTACTATCATTGATAATACAAATAAATAATATAATGCACTTGTAAATTTGGATTTAATCCTTGTAATATACCATGCAGTCATTGATGTAAATAATACTATAACTGCAGTTGAGCAAACTGTTATAAAAACAGAATATCCAAAGGCTGCTAAAAATCCTGTTTTTTCAATTCCTCCTATATAATTTTGTAATCCTGAAAATGTAACTTTATTTGGTAAAGCAAATGGTGCTCTACTTATATATAACTTTCCTTTAAAGGAATTATATAAAACTATAAAAATAGGAGCTAAAAACGCTATGCTTAAAATAGTTAATATAATGTATATAAGTGCGTTATTCTTTTTCTTTGGTTTATATTTTAATTCAACTTCTACTTTATTATCTAATTTAGCTTCCATTAATTTTCAACCTCCTTTTTCCTAGTCATATTTAATTGAAGTAACATTATAGCTGCTACAATTAGGAAGAAAATTACCGCCTTAGCTTGACCTACACCTTCCCAACCTACTCTTCCATAAAATGTCTTATAAATATCTAATGCAAGCATTGCTGTTTTATTTCCTGGTGCACCATCAGTTAATGCTAAGTTTTGATCGAATAATTTAAATGCATTTGACATTGTTAAGAAAAGACAAATTGTTATTGATGGCATAACTAATGGAATTATAACCTTTTTTAATGTCATCCACTTTGATGCTCCATCTATTTTAGCACTTTCAATAAGCTCTCCAGGTATATTTTGTATACCTGCAATATATATTATCATCATATATCCAATTTGTTGCCAATTAAGTAATATAACTAATCCCCAAAATCCATACTTAGGGTCCATAGTTAAATTTACTCCAAAATAATTTAATACCCCATTAATAATTATTAGCCAAATATATCCTAAAACAATACCACCTATAAGATTTGGCATAAAAAATACAGTTCTAAATATATTAGTTCCTTTTAATTTTCTTGTTAAAAGATATGCTAAAGCAAAAGCACAAATATTTACTGTAATAACAGATACAATAACAAATTTTGTTGTAAATATTAACGCATTTGTAAACTCTGGAGTTACAAATACCTTTTTATAATTATCTAATCCAACAAAAGTTGCATTAGTAACTGTAGTAAACTTAGTAAAAGATAAATAAATACCCATTACAAATGGTACTAAAAATGCTATAGCAAAAGCTATTAATGTTGGTAATGCAAATAACCAAAAATATTTTTTTAATCCTTTTTGCATAGTATTTCACCCCTAACTTTTATAATTATAGTAATTTTAAACTAAAAGCAGCACATATTATACATGCTGCTATTAGTTTAAATTATTATTGAGCCTTTTCAGCCTTCCAAGAATCCTTTACTGTATTCACAACATAATTCCAATCTTGAGTTCCTTGTACATATTCAAGTAAAGCACTTGCAAAAGTATCTTTAAAATTTTGACTTGGGAATGCTTGGAATACCCATGGAACAGTATTAATATTATCTTTACTCATCCAATTAATAACTTCTTTAGATAATGGATCTGCTGGTTTTTCATCATCATTAAATGTATCAAATGGAGCAATAAATCCTAAATCACCAGAAACATAAGCTTTTCCTGTATCACTTGTAAATAACCAATTTATAAAATCAATTGATGCTTGTTGTTTTTCTTCAGATACTTGACTATTGATAGCTAAATAATTTTCAGTACCAATACAAATACCTTGGTTTTCTTCACCTTTAATACCTGTATATATTGACATAAATTTAATATTTTCTGCTTTAACAGTATTACCATTAATATCATTAATTTGTGACCAAGCCCAATTACCATTTTGAACCATAGCACAATCACCTAATGCAAATTCAGCCATTGAATCATCTACACTCTTATTTCCTAATATACCTTTTTCTGAAACAGAGTTGTCAGTATATAAGTCATATATATTTTTATAGTTTTCATTATATTTAAAATCAATTTCCTTAGCATCTATTCCTGTTTGAATAACATCTCCATTTTCACCTGCATCATCTTTAAATTCATAATATAATGGTAAATTAGCTAAGTGAGTTTCCCATCTCCACGCATTACCTGATGCCATTGAAGTTGAAGCAAATACACCTTGAATTCCTAAAGCATCCTTATTTGCCTCCATATCTTCTACAACAGCTTTTAATTTTTCAAAATTATTAATTTCATCTGCAGAGTTTACATCTGTCTTTTTATTAGATAAAGCAAAATATTTTTGCATTATTTCATCATTATATATTATTCCATATCCTTCAACAGCATATGGAACTCCATATACTCCATCACCACTTGTAACAGCTAAACTCTTATCAAGTAAATGATTATAAAGTTCAGTATCCTTTAAATCTAAACAATAATCTTTCCATGATTGATATCCAACTGGACCATTAATTTGGAATATTGTTGGAGCATCTTTTTTGGCAATTTCTGATTTTAATGTTTGCTCATAAGTACCACTTGCTGCAGTTTCAACCTTAACCTTAACTCCAGTTTCAGCTTCATAATCTTTAGCAATCTTTTTATATACATCAGCAATTTCTGGCTTGAAATTTAAGAAATAAATTTCCTGTGTTGATTTAGATGTAGAATCACTATTTGCTTCTCCATTAGTTGAATTGTTACTTCCACATCCTACAAAAGCACTTGCAACTAAACTTGTTGCTACTGCAATAGCTAATAATTTTTTAATCCTCATAAAATCTCACTCCCCTAAATATTAATATATATAAATTTACTTACAGTTTTCTGTAAATATTTACATATCCAATAAAAAAATATATTTTTTTACTAAAATCATTTCACTACTCGGAAACGATTCCTATTTAAAATAAATTTTTATTTCTTAAATTTATTATCTTTATAATTATTATTTTATATTAATAACTTTACACTTTCAACCATATTTTAACTTTTATTAAAAATTTATCAAATTAATATTTGCTTATACTTAAAATATTTTTATTAATAAAATATTTTAAAAAAAATTAGCAGTTTATTTCATTATTTTATAAACTGCTAATTTTTTTACTTATTAAATATTCTATTTAAATCTATATTTTCTTCAAAAAGTTTTGTTAACTCATCATATTGAGTTAATTTATATTTTTTATAATTCATTAATTCTTTATCTAAAATATTAATTCCCTTATTAATCATTAACTTATTAATAAAGCTATTTAGAAAATTATTATCATCAAAAATACCATGTAAATACGTTCCAATAACATTTTTATTAAATGTCCCCAATATATCCCCATTTTCATTTTCAATAAATATTTGCTCTTTATTTTTTATTGTTGTTGTTCCATTATGTATTTCATATCCAAATACTTTTATTCCAATACACTCATTTAATGAATCACTAATATTCTTAATATAACCCTTTGTTTGTCTTGTAATCTTTTCTTTAGAAAATCTAGTATCAATACTTAAAAATCCAAATCCCTTTTCACTTGTGATTTCGCCTTCTATCCCCTCTGAATCAATAATATCATCTCCTAACATTTGATATCCACCACAAATGCCTAATATTATTTTCCCCTTATTTTTCAGCTCATTAATCTTATCAAAAATTCCATTTTGTTTAATAACTCTTAAATCATTTATTGTATTTTTAGTTCCTGGTATTATTATTAAATCTGGATTATTAACCTCATCCACATTTTCAATATATCTAACACTAACCTCATCAATTCTTTCTAAGTTACTAAAATCAGTAAAATTAGACATATGAGGAAGTCTTATTACTGCTATATCTAAATTACTAACACTATTATTTTTAATCCTTTCAGTAACACTATCTTCATCTTCAATATCTAATTTAAAATATGGTAAAACCCCTAATACTGGTATATTTATTATTTCTTCTAACTGCTTCATCGCCTCTTTAAAATAATCAACATTTCCTCTAAACTTATTAATAATAACTCCCTTTACTCTACTTCTTTCTTCCTCTTCAAGTAACATTAATGTTCCAACTACAGATGCAAATACCCCTCCCCTATCTATATCTGCTACTAAAATTACATCTGCATCTGCTGCTTTTGCCATTGACATATTAGCTATATCAGTTTCTTTTAAATTAATTTCTGCACAACTTCCCGATCCCTCTAATATAATTACTTCAAAATTTTTTGAAAAATTATCAAATGTTTCTTTTACTATTTTTTTTAATTCTTTATTTAATTCTTTATATTTGTATGAATCCATCATACAATGAACCTTACCATTAACAATAACTTGCGTTTTATTATTTCCACTAGGCTTTAATAAAATAGGATTCATGTATGCCATTGGCTTTAATTCACAAGCTTCTGATTGAACAACTTGTGCTCTTCCCATTTCTAATCCATCTTCTGTAACATATGAATTTAATGATATATTCATTGCTTTAAATGGTGCTACTTTAAATCCCCTATTTTTATAATACCTACATAAAGCCGTTGCTATGGTACTTTTTCCTACTCCTGAGGCTGTTCCTAGAACCATTATTTTATTCATGTACAATTTCCTCTATCTCTAAAAATCCATGTGTTTCATTTTTTATAACATTTAAAATTTTAAAATTAATAGGATATTTAAATAGCGGTCCATCATAAACAAAAGTATGATATTCTCCATTTTCTCCACATGCATCTGAGCCTGTTTCTTTTATATCTTTAACTACATCTTTAGTTAAAACTTTTCCTAGAAACTCTTCTCCCATACACTGCAGCTTTACATTTTTTATAATTGTCTTAAATCCGCTATCAATAAATTCATAAACAAGCTCTTCTCTATCTTCTTCCCACAAAGGAAATATAGCCTTTATATTAGCTTCATCACATCTACTAGTACACCATTTTCTATGTTCTTTTAAATCTATATCTCCAAAAGCACAAGAATCTGCTCCAAACTTTTCCTTTATATAAATTAATGCTTGTGTAAACTTTTCTGTATAATCATTTCCTGCAACTTCTATTAATACTACAGGAATATCTAATGACTTTGAAATTTCATATATTAAGTTTACTGAAACTCCATGAAAGCAAGACTTTTTTTTATATTTATTAATTGTTGTAATTAAAGCTACTGGAATATTTCCCTTGTTTATCATTCTATATAATGCTAAAGTACTATCCTTACCACAACTATATGACATTATAAATTTATTCATTTGTTTAACTCCTTTCTAATATTGTAAAATTTTATTTAAAGTAATCTTAAACTTTAATTCCATTTTTCTAAAGCTTCTATCATAAATGTTTTTACATCAATTCCATAAACTTCTTTAAGCTTATCTCCATTTAATACTTCCCTTGCATTTCCAGCAGTAGCTATTTTCCCATATTTCATCATTACTACCTTTTCTCCAAATGTTTGTACTAAATTTAAATCATGTAATACAGCTATTACTATTTTATTATTTTCTTTACTCCACTTATTTAAATACTCTAACATTTCTATTTGATATTTTAAATCCAAATGATTTGTTGGTTCATCTAAAAGAATTACATTTGGGTCTTGTGCAAATGCTCTTGCTAAATATACCCTTTGTAATTGTCCACCCGATAATTCACTTATTAATTTATCCTTTAAATCTAATAATCCTACATTTTCTATACTTTTAATTATTATTTCTTCATCACTTTTGCTCATTCTTGAAAACACACCTTTTAAATGTGCATATCTTCCTAATGATACTGTTTCATAAACTGTATAAGGAAAATATATAGAACTTGCTTGACTCATTAAAGCTATATTTTTAGCTAAGTCTTTTCTATTAAATTTACTTATTTCTTTTCCATTTAATAATATACTTCCCTTATAATTCAAAAGATTAGCTATAGATTTTAATAATGTGCTTTTCCCACAACCATTTGGACCAACTATACATAAGTTACTTCCTGGTTCAACATTAAAGCTTACACCCTTTATTATTTCATTATTGTCATATCCACACCTAACATTTTTAACTTCTAACATTAAGCCACCACCTACTTTGACTTTTTAAAATATATATAAGCAAAAAAAGGAGCTCCAATTAATGCAGTTATTGCACCAACCGGTAATTCTGATGGTGCTACTATAGTTCTTGCAACTAAATCAGTAAGTATCATCATACATCCACCAAACACTGCTGACATAGGTACAACATAAGAATGTTTTGAACCAAATATTTTTCTAACAACATGTGGAGCAATTAAATCTACAAATCCAATAGTTCCACTTAATGCAATAGCACTTCCAGTAAGAATTGCTACATATAAAAATAATATTCTTTTAACTTTATTAGTATCAACTCCAATTGTTTTAGCTTGATCTTCTCCAAAAGTTAATACATCCATTTCTTTAAAATAAAAAGATACACCTAAAATTCCAATAATGAAAAATGGTATACCTGCCTTTACATAACTCCAACCCTTCATTGAAAATGATCCCATAGACCACATTGTTATACTTTGTATCTTATCGCTTGCTAATGCTGAAATAGTAGTTAATGCCGCGCTAAAAAATAATGATATTACCATACCAGCTAATATTATAGTTGTATTAGACATTCCTCTATCAACTTTTTCAGAAAACTTTAATACTATTACCATAGTAATTAAACTACATAAAAAACCTACTACAGGCATAGTTAGTCTTCCTAATACAGATATTGATGCTCCTGTTATAATTAATATTCCTACCCCTAATGAGGCACCTGAAGATATTCCTAATGTATATGGTGATGCCAATTGATTTTTTAAAACAGATTGAACTATAGCTCCACTTGCTGCAAGGGATCCTCCTACCATAAATGCAAGTAAAACCCTTGGTAATCTTAAATTCCAAATGATAGCTACTTGCTTTGGATCAATTCCATTTGTTAATGGGACGTTAAAAAATTTATTGCCTAATATAGAAAAAGTATCTAATACGCTAATATTGGAACTTCCAAGGGAAGTTCCAATACCTATAACTAACAATATCAATGGAATTGATAATATTAATAATATTTTATTTTTATAGTTCTTTGTATTCATCTGGATAAATAGCTTTTGCTATTTCCTTTAATGCTTTTATTACATTTTGTGAAGGTCTTGAAGAAGCATTATTATCTATCGAATAAACAGCTCCATTTTGTACTGCAGTTATTGTGTCCCATCCATCTCTACTTTCTACATCTTCAACTGCAGTTAAACCAGCTTCATTAGTTCCTGGTGTATTTACTAAAATAACATCTGGATTAGCATCTATAACAGCTTCTGGTGTTACTGTTATCCATGAACTTTCATTTCCAAATATATTTTTTGCTCCAACTGTTTCAATAAGTTCATTTAAAAATGTTCCATTCCCAAATGTATATAATCCTGAACCAGCTCCAATTTCAAAATAAACATTTTTCTTATCTGCAATTTTATCGCCTATAGCTTTTACTTTTTCTACTTCTTTTTTCATTGAATCTACTAATTCTTTACCTTTTTTCTCTGTATTAGTTAAACTAGCTATAAATTCAATATCTCCATATATTTCATCAATGCTATAGCTACTTGGTATATATGCAACTGGAATTCCAGCTTCCTTTATTAATGCAAAAGGATCTTCATCCCCAACTTTATTATGGCCAGATGCTATTACTATATCAGGCTTTAAAGATATTATTTTTTCTGCATCTGGATTTCTAAAATCTATTTTAGTTATATCTGAACTTACTCCTTCAACATCAACCGAATATTTATCTACAGCAACTAACTTATCTGCTAGCCCTAAAGCAACTAAAACTTCTGTATTAGATGGTGCAGTAGATATTATAGTATTTACTTGTTTAGGAACATTAAATTCATTTCCTTCCCTATCCTTCATTGTTGTAGGTTTGCTTGAGCATCCTACAAACATCATCATTGCTACTATAAAAGTAAGCATTAATGATAAAACTTTGTTTGTCTTTTTCATTATTATTCCTCCTAAATTTACATCTTAGAGTGGTTACTTAGTTAATTTAAAAAATTTAACTAAAAAAGAGTGCTATCATATTAAGAGCACTCTAAAATACATAATAACTTTAGATAATATTATTAATACACCTTATTTTAAGTATTTAAATAATTATTGTAAACTCATTATAATAACTATTTAAAACCTATGTAAATAAAGTACATTAATTACACTATCTTTTATTTGTATCTATTATCTCACCCTCAGAAGATAATATTTTCATCATAATAGGCAGGTCTCCCGGCTTAACTTCATTCTACTATTCAAACCTTCCCATAAATTTTACAGTGGTATAAAAATGAATTTCGTCAGTTTTACGGTTACTGGGGTAGCTTAGGATTTTAACCTAATTCCCTTTTAAGTTTATAATCACCTAATATGGTTTTAAATTCATATTGATTATATATTTGAATAATTTATTTGTCAAATAAAATATTCCTTATTTCATTAATAATAATTTTATTTTCTTCTGAAGTTCTTACTGCTATTCTATAAAAATTTTCATTTAATCCTATATAGTTACTACAGCTTCTAATTAATATTTTTCTTTTAATTAATTCACCTTTTAAATCTAAATCAATTAATAATTTAAACATTATAAAATTAACACTTGGTTTTAATACCTTTAACACTTGTATTTCTTTTAGTGCTCTATATAAATATTCTTTCTCATCTTTTACATATTTTATACTATTATTAATATAATCTTTTTCCTTTAATCCTTGAATTATAGCATCAGCTGCTATTATATTTATGCTCCAAGGCACCGTAACTTTATTAATTTCATTTATTAATACATTGTTCTTACATAATCCATATCCAATTCTAGCCCCTGGAATTGCAAAAAACTTAGTTAGTGATTTAACAACTATAAGATTATCATAATAATTTAATAAACCCTTACTTGAATACTCATTATTTGTTTCCATAAAATCTAAAAATGATTCATCTATAACGATTATAGTATTTGTAATTAACGCCTTTTTTAGCACTTTTATTATAAATTGATTTGTTGTTAAAACCCCTGTAGGATTATTAGGATTACAAATAAAAACTACATCTATATCATCTTTTATATTGTCAATAAATTCATTATCTATTTCAAAATTATTTTTTTCTTTTAACTTGTAATATTTTATTTCACCATTAACACTTAAAATAGCTTCTTCATATTCTGAAAATGTTGGTGCTGGTAATAATGCTTTTTTAGGCTTTAAAGCTCGTACTATATTGAATATTGCTTCAGCAGCACCATTACCTAAAATGATATTTTGGGAATTTATATCCTCAAAGTTAGAAATAGAATTTTTCAAATCAAAATAAGTTATATCTGGATACTTAATAACTTTATCAATTGAGTTTATCATTGCTTTTTTAACATTTTCACTTAACCCCATTGGATTAATATTGGCTGAAAAATCTACTATTTCTTCTGGATTAAATTTATACATTCTTGCAACTTCTTCTATATTCCCACCATGAACACTCAATTTTCCATCCTCCTTATTAAAAACTTATATTTTATCAACATTATCTAACTAACTATAAATTTAATTATAAGTGACATTATACATCCTAAAATAGCACTACAATATAATATATTATTTACATCATTAACTTTATCAATGCTTACTTTCTCTTTACAATCACCTATAGTTGGCTTTTCCACAAGCTTTCCAAAATAATAATTTGCTCCTCCTAACTGAATATTTAATGCACCTGCAACTGCGGCTTCTGGATGTGCACTATTAGGACTACTATGATTATTTTTATCTCTCTTATATATTTTTAAACTATTTTTATAATCTAACCCTAAAATAAAAGAAGCTATTGTAATTAAATAACCACTTAATCTTGCTGGAATATAATTAAATACATCATCTAATTTTGCTGGAAAATATCCAAACTCAATATATTTTTCATTTTTATATCCAAACATTGAATCCATTGTATTTACAGCCTTATATAAAAATGCTAATGGTGCTCCTCCAAGCCCTGCATAAAAAAATGGAGCAATGACTCCATCAGACATATTTTCAGCTACAGTTTCTATAACTGCTTTTAATATTGCTTCCTTATCTAAATTTTCAGTATCTCTTCCAACTATATATGATAATTGTTTTCTTGCACCTTTAATATCATCTTTAATAAGATACTTAATTACTTTTAACCCTTCAATTTTAAGAGCTTTTGCTGATATACAAAAATAAATCATCACTGCACCTAATATAATTGATATAATTGGATTAATTAAATATGTAATTTTAATTAATAAATAATTAAATGTAAAAACTATAGAAACTACTATTATCCAAGTTACTAATCCTACAACTTTTAAATGTTGCTTTAATATTTTTCTAAATAAATTTTCTACAAATTTACATAATGAGCCTATTATCCTAATTGGATGAATTGGATTTTGTGGATCACCTATTATTAAATCTAATAAAAATCCTAATATTATTTGTATCATTTTATCCTTCCTCTAATTAAATATTATCTATATTTATAATTTCTAATTTATTATTTATTTGTTCTAAATTAATTTTATATCCTCTTCCACAAGTTGGTTGATGTTCATAAAAATTCTTGCTATCATCATAAAATATTTCCAATATTGTTCCTATTGTTCCTCCATGACAAACTAAAATTGCTTCATTTCTATTTTCAGTAAAACATTTTTTAATAAACATATTAAATGTATTTTTTATTCTTTTTCTATATTCAATTTTACTTTCTCCATTAGGACATGATACTTTTCCTTCATTATCAGTAATCCATTTAATATATTCTTCATTTTCCTTAAGCATATCATAACTTTTCATTTCAAAATCACCAAAATCATATTCCCAAAATTCATTAATTTTTTCATACTTTTTTCCTGGATATAATATTTCTAATGTTTCATTTGCCCTTTTAGCTCCACTACTAAATAATATTTCACACTTAGGATATTTTATTTTCTTTTTAAATTCCTCTAATTCTTCTATTCCCTTTTTACTTAATTCTATATCACTTTTTCCACAATAAAGATGATTTTCATTTGCTTTTGTTTTTCCATGCCTTATTAAATATACTACAAGTTGTTTCATACATTAACTTACCTATTCTATTCTTTTCTTTTAATTTATTATTCTTTGATAACTGATGGTATTCCACAAAACACCCTATATACTTTAGAGGATTCCTTTGATAAATATTGAAGGCACTTTCCTGTTTCCTCTCTCCAAATCCTATCTTCTTTTTTTAACGGAACTATTCCACTTGATATATCATCACAAATTATTATTTTATTTTTAAATAATTTTATATTATTTTTTATAAATTCAATTGAACTTTTTTCCTTTGTTACATTAAAATATGTAAACTTATGTAATCCACATATAACCTTTTTAGAAAAATTAATTTTATCTTCATTACAATAAAATATATCTTCTTCACTAACTTCAAATTCTTCTTTAACAAAGCCCAATTTTCCATTAAATGCTCCACCAAAAACTAAAATCATAATTTTCTCCTCTACTCACATTGCCATATACTATATAAAGCTTAAAATTAAAATACCAACTGTTTCTGCAATAACAAGTCCATATCCAGCACTATCTCCAGACATCCCATCAAATTCTTTAATTGCATTGTTAACAAAATATAAACTTATTAAATTCATTCCTAAGCTTATTATTAATCCATATATTCCAAAAATAAATATTAAAATCAAACTTGATATTAACAAGCTTGTTAACAATATAACCTTATCTACATCTCCTGTACCCCTTTTAAAAAATGCTCCTAATGAACTTCCCTTCATAGATTCCTTTGATATTAATAAATATCCCATTAAGCTTCTTGATATTATAGGTATTAATATTAATCCCAATGCACTATTATAATTTAATATAATAGTATTGCTTATTATTGTATTAATTGCAGAAAAATTTACTATAAATAACATTACTACTGAAATAACTGCAAATGCTCCTGTATGAGGATCCTTTAATATTCTTAATTTTTCCTGTTTATCCCTTCTAGAAAGAAGTGCATCACAAACATCCATATATCCATCTAAATGAAGCATGCCCGTTAATATAAAAGGGGTAATTAAAGTAATTGCAGATGTTACCATTATACTTGCATTTAATAAATTAAATAATTTAAATACTCCATACCAAATCAATCCAATAATTAATCCTATTAAAGGATAAAATTTCAATATATTTTTTCCCCCTTCATCATCCCATTCATACCTAGGCAATGGAATAATAGTAAACATACTTATTGCCATCAAAAAACTTTTAAAATACTTATTCATTTTTCCTCCTTACAATAAATAGATGTGCCTCCAGTCTTAATCTAAAATTTAGATTGATCCCAGAGGCTCTTCTATTATATAGTTTTATCTTTATGATAAATTATATTTCCATAGGCACATTCAACTACTGTATCTGAAATTTTAGCTAATCTTCTATTTATAATTCCTAATTCTTTTCTAAAATTTTCAGTATAACAATCATATTTAATACTATCGCTAAATAAGTAATCTGATACCATAACTACATTTTCAACTGAATTAATAATTTCTAATATTCCATTTAAAATATCATTGCTAACATATCTATAAAATTCTTTTCCTTTAAACATAGAATTTGTAACAATAGAAGTTATACTATCTATTAAAACAGTATCATTTTTCTCTATAAGTTTTACAACTTTGCTCATATTAGTATGTTCTTCAATTGTATTAAATCCATATCCTACTCTTTCATTTAAATGGTTTTCTATTCTTTTTAAATCTTCCAAATCATATGGCTTCATAGTTGCAATATAATATAATTTTCCACTTTTATTTTCTAAAGATTTTGCTAAATTTTGAGCAAACATAGATTTTCCACTCTTAGCCCCACCTATAACTAATGCAATCATACTTTCTCCTAAACTATATAATTTTCCTCTTCCCTAACATCATCTAAGTAATCATCATTTATCCCTGCTTCATCAAAGGTTGCCATGTTATTCATCATAGCACAACTAAATTCAACTATTGAAAATGCTATAGGACATCCACTACCTTCTCCTAATCTCATATCTAAATTTAGCATTGGCTCTAGTCCAATTTCTTTCATTGCAATCTTATATCCAATTTCCTTAGAATAATGAGAGGCTATTAAATATTCTTTAACTAATGGATTTAATTTTATTGCTGATAACGCTGCAACTGCAGATATAAATCCATCTATAACTACAGGAATTTTATAATATGCAGCTCCCAAAAACACTCCTGTCATACCAGCTATATCAAAACCTCCGACATTAGAAAGTACATCAATAATATCATTTTTATTAGGACTATTAATTTTTATAGCTTTTGATACTACCCACTTTTTCTTTTCAAAGGCTTCCTTAGTTATTCCTGCTCCTTTTCCAACAGCTTCTTCAATTTCACACCCAGTTAAGCTTACAAGAACAGAACTACTAGTTGTTGTATTTCCTATACCCATTTCCCCAATCCCTAATATATCATATCCATTTTCATAAGCTTTCTTAGCCATTTCTATACCTATATTAATAGCTCTTATAGCTTCATCATAACTCATTGCTGGTCCATTTATTATATTAGAAGTCCCTCTTCTAATTTTTCTATCAATTGCTCCTAATATTTTTTTATTTGTATTAACTCCAATATCAACTACCATTAAATCAGTATTATTTTCTTTTGATAATGCTGCTACTCCTGTAATTCCTCTTGAAAAATTTATAGTTTGAGCTAATGTAACACTTTGTGGTGCTGATGCCACTCCTTCTTCTACTACTCCATTATCTGCAGCCATAATTATTATACATTTCTTCTTTATTTTATTTTTAACTTTCCCAGTAATTCCAGCTAATTTTAATGCTATATCTTCTAATTTCCCTAAACTTCCTAATGGTTTTACAAGAGAATCTACTCTTTTCTTAGCTTCATTTATTATATTTTTATCAAGTTCAGTTATTCCACTAATAACACTATATAAATTATCTTTTTCATTTTCCATACTATGCCACCAATTGTTTATTTAAAACACCTTCTTTTTTTGTTATAATACTTTATTATTTGTTTAAATGTCAATAAACATATATTATATACTTTTACATTAGGAGATTGCTATGAAAACCACTTTAATTAAATTTTTACAAACTGAAATGAATTGGAATCCTATAAATATATCATTTATTGAAAAATTAGGAGGTCTTAGTAGTGAAAATTATAAGGTTTCTTACAATAACAATGATTATTTTGTTAAAATTTGCATAGCTGATTACTTACATACTGATAGAGTAAATGAATTATCAATATTAAATAAGGTATCTAAAATAAACTTAGCCCCTAATATATATTATTTTTCTAATAAAAGTGGTAATATGATTACTTCTTGGATTGATGGAAGTATGCCATCACTAGATGATTTTAATTCATCTAACTTTTTAAATATGCTTTCAAATTCATTAAAGAGTCTTCATAATTTAAAATGTGAAAAACAATTTAATCCATTTAATGATATACGAAAAAGAATAGAAATATGTAAAGATTTAAATTTACCCTTGCCTAAATCTATAAACATACTATTGGAATTTTTAACTTACCTTGAATATAAGCTTAATAAAAGCCCTTTAATTGGACTTTGCCATAATGATTTAAATGCATCTAATATTATTTTAACTTCTAATAAATTATACTTTGTAGATTATGAATATTCTTCAATGGGTGATATTTTTTTTGACCTAGCCACTATTTCTTGGTTCTTTTCTGAAAAATCTAGAAAAGATTTATTAAAATTTTACTTTGGTGAATATAACCCAAAAGATTATGAAAAATTATTAGATTTTATTTTTATAGTTAAATTTTATAATGCTTCTTGGTCATTATTAAAATCTACAGATCTTAATATAAATTATGATTATTTATCTGGAGCTAAAATGATTTTTAAGGATTTACTTAAGAATGATTCCATAAGAAATTTTTAAAATAAGGGGGTTAATAATTTAACTCTCTTATTTTAATACAACTTTAAAAATTATGTCATATTCAAAATTAATCTTATTTGAAAACATATATTTTAAAATCTATATACCATAGTGAATCAAGTGTTTATTGTCCCTAATAGCAATATTAATTTTATTAATTAAATTTTCAAGTTCACTTGATTTAAATTGCTTGTTTGCCCTAGCAATAATTTTTTTAAATTCTTTTAATGATCTTGGAGGAATAATTGTAATTCCACAATAATCTAAACCTAATCCTGGATGCTTTTTCATTTGAAAATATGTTTTTAACTTTCCTAATTCTTCTAAATGTTCCTTCACTATACCTTCTATTAAATCATCACTAACTGAAATACAGTTATATTTTTTAGGTTCATAATCACTATACCATTTATCTTCTTCAAATTTTTCAATTACTCCAAAATTGTGCTTCATCAAATTCTCACCCCATATAATTTAGTTTTTTATCTTTTATTATCTAACTATTTTAAAACTATCTTTTTTATTATATATAATCAAAAATTCAAATTTAAATTACACTAATATTTTAAACTTATCAAATATATTTAAATTTATTTCAATTATAATGAAAAAAGCTTCTAATGTTGCAACCAATTTGCAGTATTACTTTTAAATCTTAAAATCTATTGATATCACTAACTTTATATATTCTTAAATATAAATAAAAAACCCACCGTTTAAAACCAGTGAGCTTTTCAGAAAATTTCAAAAAATATTTTTTATAATTATTTATTCTTACCGCTACAATTATTTTCTAAGCATTGATTTAATAAATCACTTATAGCATTAGTTAATTGACAGTTTGAATTCATAAAATAGCAATTTGTCATTTGGTTATTCCAAGCATATAAAAATATTAAGAATAATACTAATTTCATAAATTGCATTCCATAACATTGTAGTAAATTTAATAATTGACAAGCTAGAAATTCATTTGCCGCTTCAGTATTACTATTACTGTAATTTTCACAAAAATCTTGTAAATCATCTAAATTTACATCACTTAAATTCAAATTATTTAAAATATCATTTAAATTTGCTGTTGAAGTACATGTACTCAATTCTCTTATCCTCTCAAAAGTTATCTAACACTTTATTTTATGGTGAAAATATAAACATTGATACATCTTTATATAAAAAATGATATAAAACAACTTAAAATCATTTTATATCATCTCATTTTTATATTTTAAACTTTTATAGTTCCATGCTTTAATAAGTGTTTTATTCTTTTGAAATAAGTAATTCCTAATGGAATTGATGCTGCAAGCCAAGCTACTGGATCTGCTAAACATATTCCAAAAAAGCCTATATATTGTGGTAATGTAAATGCAACTATTGCTCTTGCAATAAGTTCATATGCTCCAGCCATCATTGGAACAAATGAATCACCAATTCCTTGAAGTGCATTTCTATAAATAAATATTAATCCAAGAGGTATAAAGAATATTGCTGATATATCAAGTACTTGTTGAGCATATTTTAATATTTCCACATCTGGATTACTTATAAACATCATAACAAAATATTTACCAAGGAATATTAATACTGCTCCAGCAATAATACTAGTAATAATAGATATTTTAGTACAAGCTTTTACCCCTTCTTTTATACGATTATATTCTTTAGCCCCCAGATTTTGTCCACAATACGTAGCCATAGTTACACCAAAAGTAATTGCTGGTTGCATAACAAGTTGTAATGCTTTTGAAGCTGCTGTATAAGCCGCAATAATAGTAGAACCAAATACGTTTAATGCACCTTGTACTGTCATTATTCCAATTGCTGTTATTGAAAATTGAAGTGCCATTGGAATTCCTATTTTTAAATGCTTATGATAATATCTTTTTTTGACATTAAAATCTTCTCTTTTTAATCTTAAAATAGTAAATTTCTTATATGTGTATATTAAGCAAAGTATTGCTGAAACAGCTTGAGAAATAATAGTTGCATAAGCTGCTCCTGCAACTCCCATATTGAAGTTAATTATAAATACTAAATCTAAAATTACATTTAATACAGAAGAAATTATTAAGAAATATAAAGGTGTTTTACTATCACCTAAAGCTCTTAATATACTTGCAATTAAATTATATGCAACTGTTGCTATAACACCAGCATAAATTATTTTTATATATAAATATGCATCATTTATAATATTTTCAGGTGTATTCATTAACTTTAATAAAGGCATGGCCCCTAATAAACTAACTATTGTAATTATAACTACTGAAATTATCGTTAATGTAATTGCACTTGCAACTGCCTTACGTAACCCTTTTTCATCTTTTGCCCCAAACCTTTGTGAAACTAATACTGCAAATCCACTAGATAATCCTGTTGCAAATCCATTAACTAAAAATACCATAGAACTAGTTGCTCCAACAGCTGCTAATGCATCTACTCCAACAAATCTACCAACTATTATAGTATCAACCATATTATAAAATTGCTGGAATATATTCCCTATGAGTAATGGTATTGAAAATAATAAAATTAACTTTACTGGATTACCATTAGTCATATCATTTGTCATATTGTTTTTCATCTCCTCATCTCCCCCTAATATTTTATTTCACAATTAAATACAATATCATCTTTACTGTAATTTTGCAAAACAAATTTTTAAAAAGTAAGAATAAGTTTTACTACCCCCTATAACTAAATAAAAATAAGTTACTTTTCTAATTTTTTCTTTACTTCTCCTATTATTTTAATACCTTCTTCTATTTGATTTAAATTTAATCTTGATAATCCTAACCTTAACGTACTTTTACACCTATCATCTATTGAAAATATATCTCCTGGTGTAAATATAACCCCTTTTTCATAACATTTTTCTAATAATTCCCTAGCATTTATACCTTCTATTCCAACATAAATATGAAGTCCGCCTTCTCCCCATATAAATGTTGATTTAATATATTTATTAATACAATTTAATGCAAACTCATACTTTTCTTTATATACTTTTCTAACTTTTTTTATCTGCTTTTCAAATGCCCCAGAATTTAAATATTCATATAATATTCCCTGATCTAAAAAAGAAGTATGAATATTTTTACATCTCTTTACACTTTCTAAAACATCTATAACATCCTTATCAGCAAGTATCCATCCTATTCTTATTCCAGGAAATAATATTTTAGAAAAACTTCCTATATAAATAACTCCACTGCCACCATTGTCAAGAGCCGCCATAGGTGATACATGAACACTGTTATATAATAATTCTTCATTAAACCCATCTTCAATAATAGGAACATTATATTTTTTAAACAAATTATAAACTTTATATCTTTTTTCTCCCTTCATTACAATTCCAGTTGGATTATGATATGAAGGAATTAAGTACCCAAACTTTATATAATTATTTTTTAATTTTTTTTCTAATTCATCAACATCTATTCCATCTTCTGTCATAGAAACTCCTACAACATCTAATCCATGAACTTTCATAATTTTAATAGCGGTATTATGAGTTGGATTTTCACATATAATTTTATCACCTGTATTGGTATATGCAGTAAAAATCATTTCTAATCCTTCTGTAAAACCATTTGTAATTATAATGTCTTTTCCCTTTATATCTACTCCTTTTGTTTTCATATAATTAAATAAATATTCCATAAGAGGCTTATATCCTTTTGCATATCCATAATTTAAAATCTTATGACCCTCAATTGAAATTCTATTTAAAAATGCCTTTTTAAACTCATCCATATCAAATAATTTACCATCTGGAGATATACTTTTAAAAGAAATTAAATTTTTTTCCCAAGGTATCTCATTTTTTACTATATCTAATTCATTAGCAAGCTTTCCATAATTATTAACCTTATCATTCCATATAACCTTCCATCCCCCTTCATTTATGGATTTAACTTCTGATACAAAAGTTCCCTTTCCCTTTACTGTATATAATATTCCTTCTTCCTCTAAATTTTCATATGCTGTTATTACAGAATTTCTACTTACACCAAGTAACTTAGAAAGCTCCCTTGTAGCAGGGAGCTTTCCATCTGAAACAAGAAGATTACTAGTAATCATGCTTTTTATATAGTTTTCTATTTGTAGATATAATGGCTCTTCATCATTAAATTCTATTTTAGAAAATATCATTAACCTTCAACTCCTAAAATAGTGAATACTCTATTATATTATCTAATAGTTCACTAAATTCTAATCCCCGTACCTTTAAACTCTTAGGAATAAAAATTTGTGTTGTTATTCCTAGAAGAGTATTTACCTTTAGTAAATAAGGTACTTCACTATTATTATCATATCAACTCGCACATAACTATTGCAACCTAAAATCCCCCAAAACATCTTTGATATATTATTAATTTTTTTCTAATAAAAATACCTCTTATTTTCATCCATTTTTTGTATTTAGAATTATACTCCATTTATACTTTCATTTTATATTCAGTAAAATGAAGGATTAACCTTATTCATTATTCATTAAATATCCTTTTAATATTATCTTAAAAATTTCCTATTTCACTTATAAAAGCATATTGTATGATTTTATTTTATATAGTAAAATTTATTAAAAATACAATTTTTAAATAAAATTACTCATTTTTTCTAAACGAAAAAAATGGGGCTAATATGAAAACAAAATTATGTTTAACAATAAAAATTTTTATTGGACTAATACTCGGCTCAATTTGTGGCATAATTCTTTACGGTATAGTTCTATCTAGCATGATAAAGGATGACATATTAATTGATTGTACCTTTATATAGAACCTTAAATTATATGCTAAAACTATATTTTAAAACAGTTCCTATTATTTAAATAAATCTTTTATTTTTTGAATTAATGATTTATCAGTTTTACTTAATTTTGAATTATTTTCAGTATCTATTTCATTTGTAGTTTTACTTGCTTCAACAGAATCACTTCTCATAATAAATTTAACTGATCCTGTCATATTACTAGATAATCCTGAATAAACTCCATAATCCTTTGTCATTTGGACTAATTCATCCTTAACTTCACTAAATCCATCAATACTATCTAGTAATTCTCCACCTTTATCATTAATCTTATCTAATCCTTCCGTTTTTAACTTTTCAACACCATCATATAATTGTGAAGTTCCATCCTTAAGTTCCTTTGTTCCATTTAATATCTTTTCTGAATTATATTTTAATGTTCCTGTACCTTCAGCTAATGTATTAGCACCTGTTGATAATACACTAACACCATCACTTAATGTCTTACCTCCTGCTGCTAACTCACTTGTTCCATTATATATTGATCCTATTCCATTGTTTATTAATTTTGAATTAGTACTTAATTCACTTGCTCCACTTGCTAATTGATTACTTCCTATTGATAATGCACTAACACCATCACTTAATGTCTTACCTCCTGCTGCTAATTGACTTGTTCCATTATATATTGATCCTATTCCATTGTTTATTAATTTTGAATTAGTACTTAATTCACTTGCTCCACTTGCTAATTGATTACTTCCTTCTAATAAAGATTTAGTACCATTTGCTAATGTTCCTGTTCCATCAACCAATTCCTTGCTTCCCTTTGAAAGTTCTCCCATTGCATTATTTATTAATTTTGAATTCTCATTTAAAGAATTTACTCCATTTAATAAGGTACTACTTCCTTCTTGTAAACTTCCAACTCCATCCTGTAAATTTTTTGTTCCACTTAATATAGATTTACTTCCATCCTTTGCTGAAGTTATTCCATTTCCTATTTCAGTTGCAGCATTACTTAATTTATTACCATTTGATGATAATTGTGATAATCCATCTTCAAATTGTTCAGACCCACCAGACAAATCTTTTAATCCAGCTTGTAATTTACTAGCTCCGGTATTAGAAGTTTCAATAGCTTGTGCTATTTCATTTAAACCTCCACTTTGTCCTTGAGATATTTTTAATATTTCTTGACTATAATTTTTAAGAGCTGTTGCTTGCTCTGGATCTACTTCATTAAGTTTATCTGCAATTTGAAAAATTTGATTAGCAATATCACTTAATTGTGATGTTGTTCCTTGAATATTTTTAATTCCACCACCAATTTCCTTTAATCCATTGTTTAAATTAGTAGCTCCTTCTAAGCTAGATTCTATTCCATTGTTTATAGTTTTATAATTATTATTTAAGTTATTTGATCCATCTAAAAGTTGATTAATTCCTGGCAAAAACTCATTTTGATATTTATCATTTAAATTGCTAAGTCCTTGATTTAATTCTACTGTACCATTATTTAATTGACTTGAACCATCTTTTAAACTATTAACTCCTGAATTTAAAGAATTTGCACCTAAAGCCAAATTTGATATTCCCTTGTCAAACTCCGTATAATTTCCTTGTAATTTATTTACTCCTGAATTTAATTTCTCTGCTCCATTATTTAATTGAGGAACTTTTTCATTTAAATTATTAACACCTTCATTTAGGCTATTTGCTCCTGTTGCTAATGTTGATACACCTTCATCAAATTTTAAATAGTTACTCTTTAATTCTCCTGCACCATCATTTAATGTATTTACTCCATCTATTAATGTTGGTACTTTTTCACTTAATGTATTAGCTCCTTCATTTAATCTATTTGCTCCTGTTGCTAATGTTGATACACCTTCATCAAATTTTGAATAACTACTCTTTAATTCTCCTGCACCACTATTTAATGTATTTACTCCATTTATTAATGTTGGAACCTTACTACTTAATGTATTTATACCATTTTTAAGTTCAATGGCTCCACTATTTAAAGTGCTTACACCATTATTAAAAATTGAATAATTATTTGATAATTCAGTTTGTCCATTTAATAATTCTTTTGAACCACTTAATAAATCTTCTCCACCTTTTTGTAATTCATTTAATGAATTTCTTAAATCATCAAAACTATCTATGCCTTCTATATCATCTATTTCTCCACTTGTTGTAGATGCAAATAACATTATTGCAGGTATTTCAAAATTATCAGTATCTCCTGTAATTTCAAATGAACTACTTAAATCAACAGTACTTCCATCAAGTAAATCATCTAATAAATCACCTATTTTAAGAGATTCCTTAAGTCCCGGTATTGTTACAAAAGTTACTAAAGAATTATTTCCATCATCCATAACTTTACCTGAAGTTACTTTTAAATTACTAAACTTAGTATTTGATAATGTAATTTCTGCTGCTGTTAAAATTGGTAAGTATAATGTTCTTTTTTCTCCTTTTATAAAAGTTGTCTTACTTTCATTATTAGTAATATTAACTGAAATTTTAAAATTCCCCTTTTGCCCTAATACCTCATTTGGGTTAACTTTTTTCCCATTAAATTCATAATCAACCCATACTGTTATTGGTAATTTATTGTTGCTTTTCCCTTGATAATATAATTCCTTTGAATTAACTTCCCATGTTAATTCATCACCATTTTTTACTGGTTCCTCTTCTCCCTTTACATTTTTAATATCACTTAATGTTGATTTATCTGAAAATTTTCCTAAGTTTTCACTTCCTTTAATCCAATCGCTTACAATTTGTTCTGTTGGATTTCCATTTTCATCTAATATTACATAAACTGTTTCATCTTTATTTATATCTTGAGCAAAAGCTATTGTGTTGCTAGTTACTGTTATTAATGTTACTAAACACGCTAATTTTTTTGATAATCCCTTTTTCATATCTATTTTACCCCCTCAGTAGATTTAACAAATGATTTACTTGTCTTAATTATTAGTTTTTCACAAAGTAATAGTATTCCTGGCAATACAAATAAAATTACAAACATACTTATAATTGCCCCTCTAGACATTAAAATACATAATGAACTTATCATTTCTATATCCGATATAATTCCTACCCCTGCAGTTGCTGCAAAAAAAGTTAATGCACTAGTTACAATAGATCTAGAAGATGTTTTAAGTGCAATTGTCATTGCTTTTACTTTGTCATTTGTTAAAGCTAACTCTTCTTGAAATCTAGATGTTAATAAAATTGCATAATCAACTGTTGCTCCTAATTGAATTGTTCCTATTACTATTGAAGATACAAATGGTATTACACTTCCTGTATAATATGGAATTCCTAAGTTTATAAATATTGCCAATTCAATTGCTAAAACTAATAATATTGGCACTGATATTGATTTAAATACAAATAATATTATTATGAAAATAGCTAAAATTGATGCTGTATTAACCTTTTTAAAGTCATTATCAGCTATTGTAATTAAATCTTCAGTTAAAGGAGCTTCTCCTCCAACTAATCCTTCTTTATCATATTTTTTTACTACTTTATTTATTTCTTTTAATTGAACTGCTACTTCATCAGATGCTGATTTATATTCAGAATTAAGCATAATTTCTTCATATCCACCATTTTTAATCTTTTTCAATAGTTCCTTTGGAATAAAACTTTCTGGTATTCTTGCTCCTAATATATCTTCAAGTCCAACTACTGAGGTTACTCCATCTATATTTTTTAATTCTTCTATCATTTGATTAATCTTGTAACCTTCAAGATCATCTCTTACTAAAATTATGTTAGTAGACATCATATTATATTCTGTTTTTAACTTATCATTAGCTACTATAGATAGTAAATCCTTAGGAAGAGATTCATCTAAATTATAATAAACTTTAGTGTTGTTATTTCCAATAATAGCTGGTATTAATATAATTGCACCAATTGCAACTAAAACTTTATGATGTTTTATTATAAATTCTGAACTCTTTTCAAACTTAGGTAATAAAACCTTATGTTGATATTTATGAATAAGCTTATCAAATACTAATATCATTGATGGCAATACTGTTACTGTACATATAACTCCAAATAAAACACCTTTTGCCATTACTAATCCAATATCATTACCTAATGCTAAATCCATAATACATAATGCTAAAAATCCTGCTATTGTAGTTAATGAACTACCAGTAATAGATGATATTGTCTTTTCAATTGCAACTGACATTGCATCAATTTTATTAAGCTGATTTTTTCTTTCTTCATCATATCGATGTAAAAGGAATATTGAATAATCCATTGTTACCCCAAGTTGTAATACAGCTGATAATGCTTTTGTTATATAAGAAATATTGCCAAATACAATATTTGTCCCCATATTATAAATAATTGCAACTCCAATACTTAACATAAAAATAATTGGGATAATAAATGATTCCATAGTTAAACTTAAAACAATAATTGATAATATTACAGCTATTAAAACATAAATTGGAGTTTCCTTATCAGCTAAATCTTTAGTATCTTTTATAACTCCTGCAACCCCACTTAAAAAGGCCTGTTTTCCTGTTATTTTCCTTATTTCTTCTATTGCCTTTTCTGTACTTTCACTTGCATCAGTATCTCTTAACTTAACAATCATCATTGTTGAGTTATCAGAAAAAAATATGTTTTTAACTAAATCAGGTAATATTTCTTTTGGAACTGAAATATCTAATGCATCATTAATCCATATAACTTCTGATACACCATCAACAACTTCTACTTTTTCTTTTAGCTTAGCTACATCTTTATTATCCATACCTTCTACTATAAGCATAGCTAATGATCCACAATCAAATTCATCTTTTAATATCTTTTGAGCTTCTCTTGTTTCTAAATCATTTGGTAAATAACTTAAAATATCATAATTAACTTTAGTATTAAAATAACCTATTGCAGATGGTATTAATAAAATAATTGCTATTATTAAAATTAAAACTCTGTTTTTGGCTATTAACTGTGATATTTTTTTCATAGCTTCTCCCCCTATCATCCTCTTGCTTTAAACTTTATACTTTTTGAACTATTTTTTCAATTTCAGTTTTATTTCCATTTTTATCCATTTAAGTTTGTTTATTTTATTTTATAACGTATTCATACCATTTTCCCCTTAAATTGTTTCGTTTTTCTTTATCTCTTATTTTTTATTACCTCCATTTCCTTATTCTTCTAGCATTAAATTTTCACTTTAAATTTTATTAATTAAAATTTAATATTTTATTTAAAATTTAATCAAAAAAAATAATACTAATTATTAACTTACAGTTACTAACATTAGTATTATTTTTAATACAATTTTATTCTTTAAATTTTAAATTTTATTATATTACTATCTTTTATTTTTTCAATATAATATCTGCAATTAATGGATAATGATCTGATGGATATTTTCCATTTTCATTATCTTTAATAATATCAACATCAACAATTTCTAAATCTTCACTTACAAATATATAATCTATATGTAGCCCTTTCTCTATACCTTTAAATCCACTCATTGTTGATTTTTTATACAATTCTTTTTTTACTTCTTGGACTGCAACAAATCTATCTGTATTATATTCTCCTGCTGCAAATTTTTTAATAACTTTGCTATTAGGATTAGCATTAAAATCCCCCATTACTATTACAGGCAATTTTTCTTTCTTACGATTTTTATCAATAAATTGAGCTAATTTTTTTAACCCAAAATCTCTTGCTTGTGGTAAAAAGCAATCTAAATGGGTATTATAAACTCTTACTTTATCTCCATTTTCAAGTTCTACTATAGCAGTTGTACATATTCTTGGATACAATGAATACCATAATTGACTTCCTACCTTTTCAGGGTTTTTAGATAACCAAAATGTGTTGTGATTTATTATTTTATTTCTATTTTTAATAAATAAATTATTTCTTTCAGAAAAATATTTTTTACTTCTAGGCTTTCCTACAATTGTATAATCATCAAAATTTTCTTTTATATCATTAAACATTTTATTTGTTACTTCTTGTACGCCTATAATATCACAATCATATTTATCTATAATTTCATATACTATATGTTTTCTCTTATCCCATCTGTTTTTAAAATCTAAAATAAAATCACTTCTTAAATTAAAAGACATTACTTTCATTATTTCCTAACCCGCCTTTATTTTTATTAATATCATTATACCTCTTATAGTTAATTCTTCAAATTATTAAGTTTTTATTAACATCTTGTGAAAATATTTACATATTGTATAATAATAATAGAGGTATCATTGTATAAATTTTTATTAAAGATATTACTTTAAAATTCATTTTTACAATGTAATGGAGGGGTATATGAAAACAACTTTAAACAAAACAAATATTATTTTAATAAGTATAATTTTATTATCATTAATTTCATCTACATTTTTTGGAATGAAATTAGCTATTTTATTATGCTTATTATTATTTTTAATTTATTTAATAATAACAAAACATTATTTTATAAAAGTATATAAGGGGATGAAAGCTTATAAAATTGAAAACTATTCTAATGCATTAGAAAATTATAGAGATGCAGCTTTGTCTAAATATTGTAGCGGTCCTATAATAAGTAATTATTTAATATGTGAATTAAAATATGGAAAGCCTTCTATAGCAAGAGAATATATTGATGAAAATTTAATTTCTAAAAATATAAAATCCAATGAAAAATTAAATTTAGAAGTTACTAAAGCAATTGTTTCATGGAAAACTAACTCTCAAGAGGAAGCTATTAATTTATTAAAACATTTAATTGAAAATAATAAAAACACATATATTTATGAAACTTTAACCTCATTACTTTTAGCATCTGGTAAATTTAATGAAGCAAAGAAATATATTTCTGAAGCAATGGAATTTAATTCTGATAATAACATAATAAAATCAAATTATGCTGAACTTTGTTTTAAATTTGAACAATTTGATGAAGCAGAAAAAACTTTTGATTACTTAATTAATGAAAATGTTAAATTCATAGAACCTTATTATTATTCAGCTTTATTAGAAAGAAAAAAGGGTAATTGCGATAAAGCATTTGAACTTTTAAGAATAGCAGAAAGCTTTAATGAATCTCTTGTAAGTTTAATCACTCATAAAGATATTGAGCAAGCTCTTAATTCAGTATTGATAAAATCTTTAAATATGAATTAAATTTTATATTACAAATTATAATATAATCTATATATTAAAAGGAGCTGTATCCAGATTGAATTAAAAAATTCAATCTAATACAACTCCTTAAGAAACATACTATATAATTATCTTCTATTATTTTGTTGTTTCTTTGCTTTTCTACAAGCAGGACATCTTGTTGGTTCATTTTCGAATCCTTTTTCCTTGTAAAATTCTTGTTCTCCTTCTGTGAAAACAAATTCATTTCCACAATCTCTGCATGTTAAAGTTTTGTCTGCCATTTAAAATTCCTCCATATATGAAAGGTTTAAACAAAAATAACAACAAAATAATAAATTATTAGTTAATGTTTATATACCTTCCTTTTCTTTACATTATAGTAGTATAAACATTTTTTAAGTTTTTATACATTTTTTTATTTATATTCCTCTGTTTCTACTGGCAACCCTTTTTTTCTCAATTTATCTTCTACTACTTCTTTTATTATTGAATAAATTATTGCAAATAAAGGTACACCTATTATCATTCCAACAACTCCCATAAATTTAGCTGCTACTAATAAAGAAAATAATATCCAAAATGCTGATATTCCTATAGAGTCTCCTAATATTTTTGGTCCTATTATATTACCATCAATTTGTTGAATAACTATAATTATAATAATAAACCATAAGGCTTGTATTGGAGAAGCAAAAAGAATTATTATTGCTGATGGAATTCCACCAATAAATGGTCCAAAGAAAGGTATTATATTAGTTACTCCAATTATAACTGAAATTAATAATACATATGGCATTTTAAAAATAGTTAATATAATAAAAGTTAATATTCCTATAATAGCTGAGTCTAATATTTTCCCACCAATAAACTTACTAAATGTCATATTACTTTTATTTGCTAAATTTAATACAAATTTTGCTCTTTCTTTTGAACATAATGCATAAGTAACTTTTTTACTTAATGCTATAAACTTTTCTTTATCAATTAATATGTAAATTGATACTATTATACCTATTATAATATTTAAAACACTTGAAGTTGTACTAATAACAAAGTTAGCAATTACCGGTAATAAATTACTTATTGTAGTTATAATATAATTAATAGCTTCACCTAACTTTTCATTAATTAAAGCTATATATTCTGGCTGTAAATTTACATTTCCTATTAATTCATTTGTATATTTAGAAACATCATTAACATATTGAGGTATATTATTAACAAGCCCAACTACACTATCAATAAGTTGTGGAAGTACAAATTGAATAAATAAGTATGTTATTAATATTGCTGTTATATAAGTAAATACTATTCCTACTGCTCTTTTCGCTGTTTTATTTAAATTATTAAACCATTTATATGATAATATATTTTTTTCATAAAATTTCAAAATAAAATTTAGTAAGTATGCTAGTGCAGTCCCTATAATAAATGGTTGCAATGTTCCAATAAAATCATTTATTCCACTTTTTATTTCAGTAAATCGTGCTATACCCAAATATAAAAGAATACTTCCACAAATGACTAAAAAAGCATACATTGCAATAGTTGCATATTTGTTATTCCAATTAATTTTCATTATTCATCCTCCCGGTCCAAATCTTAATAGTATTCTATCATACTTTATTAAAATATTTTAGTATTAGTTATTAAATAAATTGTTACTTTTGCATATATTATATAAAAAACAGTAGAATTAATCAAAATTCTACTGACTAAATATTTCTTTTATTAATTTAATTTATTTTTATAATGGTTATATACATAAATAGGAATTCCTAAAAGCATAAGTATAAATCCCCACATTACAGTTTCTGCTCCTGATCCATAAATCGTCCATATTACATATATAAATGCTAATAATGTCATTAAAGACTTTTTCATAAATATTTTAAAATTAAATTCTTTTTCTTCTCTAAAAATTAACATCATTTCAGCCGAAATACTCAATATATACACAGGTAAATATGAAAGTGTTGCAAGTATAGTTATAAATGTAAATGCATCAACCATGCCTTTTTGAAAATTCATAATTAATAATATATTAACTAAAATAGAACCAACTATAAGTGAATTTACTGGAGTTCCAGTTTTACAATTTATTTTACCCAAAAATTTAGGGAATACTCCATCAACTCCTGCTGCATAAGAAACCCTTGCTGTTGATAATAGCCATCCTATAATGGTTCCTAATATGCAAATAACAACGGAAATAGTTAATATTCTTCCAAGCCCACTTCCTAATGCATTTGTTAATATATCTGTTAATGGTGCTGCACTATTCGCTAATTCTTCATTACTCATAGCACCCATACTAGCAATACTAATTGCTAAATATATAATAGCTGCAATTAGTAATCCATAAATTGTACTCTTTCTTACATTTTTTTCTGGCTCTTTCATTTCTCCAGCAGCTATTGTAGCACTTTCTAATCCTATAAATGCCCATAATGTTGATGTAGCTGCCAATGGAACTGTACTTAATCCATTTCCTTCTGGAAATAAAGGTATAATATTTTGACTATCAAAATTTAAAAATGCTACTATTATAAATAATGTAAAAAATCCTATTTTAAATACAGTAACAAAAGCTTGTAACTTTCCTGCTACTTTTACACTTAAAATATTAATACTTGTAAATATCCATAAAATAGCACTAGAAAATATTATTGAAACTAATGAATTATTTAAACTTGGAAATACTGCTGATGCATAACTTGTTATTGCAACTATAATTGCTGCATTTCCTATCCATGATCCATTCCAATATAACCAAGCACTCAAGAATCCAGCAAAGTCACCAAAAGCTTCCTTTGTATATTGATATGCTCCACCTGTAGATGGATATTTAGTTCCTAAATTTGCAAATGATATTGCTATTAATATTGACCCAATTGTTGTTATAATCCAGGCAATTATTGTTGCTCCCGGACCTGATACCTGTGCTAATGTTGAAGGAAGCATAAATACTCCTGAACCTATCATATTACCACAAACAAGCATTGTAGCCATAAAAAGGCTGATTTCTTTTTTTAGATGTTTATCTTCCATTTCTCCTCCTTAGTACACTATGCAAATTTAATTAATCCCCCTATTTAATGCATTTAAAATAAAAAAATTATTTCTTAAATCTTGTTGCATAACCACATTTTTTACAAAGCTCTTCTACTGCCATTCTTTTTGAAAAACCATTATATATATCTGATGCTCTTTTTTCTTCTATAATATTTGTAAATGATGTATTAAAAATATTTCCTAATTCTATTGTTCCTTCACTATCTAAGCAACAAGGAACAACAGTACCATCTACTAAAATCCCTACTTGATTTCTTAATCCATAACAAAATACTTTTTCTTGTGAAGAATCTAAATTAATATTAGGCCATTCAAATTTTTCTGCCATATTTAAATAAACTTTATCTTTGAGTTTAATTCTATGTGTTTCCTGCAGCTTTTCACTTAATGAAAAATCCAAATTAAGATTTTTTTCTAGCATCCTTAATATTTCTATATTTAAGTTATTTTCCCCTTTTAATTCTTTATTATCCATATTCCATAATCTTATTGCACATATAATGTTACTTTTTTCTGTTGCATTATTTATAAAATCAGTTACATTATTTATGTATTCATGAAGCTCAATTTTACTTTCATTAGCTTCAAAGCTATGTAATGAAATATTTATTTGCCTTAAAGCTTTTGCTTTAATAAGCTTTTCTCCAACTTTATTAAGCAATGTTCCATTTGTCGTTAAATTTACCATTAGCTCATTTTCATAACTATCTTCTAAAAATGCTTCAATATTTTCATTTAATAAAGGTTCTCCCATTAAATGAAAATATATATGATTAGTAAATGGCTTTACTTCTTTAAGTATATAATTAAATTCTTCCCTATTCATAAATTTATATTTTCTTTTTGTCTTTGGACAAAAATTACAACTTAAATTGCATATATTAGTTATTTCTATATATACTTTTTTAAATTTCCTCATTAGTTAATCTCCTATATTTAATTATTTAATAGTTTTTTATTTTTAATACTCTTCATATATTATTCTTTAAAATTATTTAATAATTTTAACATCCCCTAATGATAATTACAACTTGCATTCTTTATAAACCTTATATATCTTAATATAAATCAATTTAATAATAACTTTTATATACTTTAAAATTTTTAATTGTTCCACTTTTTTACCTATTAAAATATAATAAATAATATCAATTTTATGGAGAATAAAATGACTAAACCTATTATTGGAATCGTTGGCTCATTATATAAAGAATCTAGAGAATCATTTTTGGGAAATTACTTTGATTTTAACAATAATAACTATTCACAATGTATAGCTAGAGCTAATGGAATTCCTATCTATCTTCCTATAATAAAAAATGAGGATATAATTGAAAAACAATTATCAATTTGTAATGGATTATTATTACCTGGTGGTTCAGATATTAATCCATTATTATATAATGAATATCCAAAAAAACTTCTTGGAAAATGTAATGATTTAATAGATTGGTATCAACTTTCTATAACTAAAAAGGCATTGATATTAAATATGCCTATATTAGGTATTTGTAGGGGTATTCAAATTTTAAATGTAGCTGCAGGAGGTACCCTTTATCAAGATATATCTTACTCAATACAATCACCTATTTTACACAATCAAAATAGCCATTTATCAGATACTTGTCATCCAATAAAAATAACATTAAATACTATCATTTATAACATATTAGGTAAAAAATATATTGTTAATAGTGCTCATCATCAAGCTGTTAAGGATTTAGGAAATAACTTTATAATTTCTTCAATTTCACCTGATGGAATAATTGAATCAATTGAAATGCAAAATAAAAATTTTGTTGTTGGAGTTCAATGGCATCCTGAAATGTTAGCTTTGAAAGATGATACTATGCTTAACCTATTTATAAAATTTATAAATAGTTGTAATACAAAGTAATCTTTCATAAAAAATAACAGATTAACATCTGCTAATCTGTTATTTTATTTACATTAATAGCCTTCGTAACTTGCTATTGCTCTTACTAAACTAGATTCACTTTCTATTTTTAATGGTTGAGCAAATAATTTAATTTTTTCATTATATAATAACTTATTTAAATTAGTTAAATTTTCTAATAAAAATATATCATTTTCAAATAATGCATTATGAATTTCATAATTATTTCTATCAGGAGATGGCATATCCATGCCAACCATTTTAACCTTTTTCTTAATTAAAAGTTCTGCTAGTTCCATACTAACTATTGGATGTTTGGTATAATATTCTTCTTTTCCATAAAAATTATCCCATCCAGTAAATAATATAACTATATCATTTTCCTTTATATTTTTATAATATTCATCCTTAAGCTCTATAATTTTTTCTCCACGAACATCTAATAATGCAACATTACCTATAAATTTTTCAATAGGATATTCTGAAATAAACTTCTTATTATCTTTCATATGTAATGGTGAATCTATATGTGTTCCTGCATGCATTTCTGTATATAAAGAATACATATTATATCCATCTTTATTGAAATCTTTTTCTTTTGTTAAATTAACATCTATATCTCCTGGATAAACAGGCATATTGTTTTTAATTTCATGTGATAAATCAATGTATTTCATATTTTCCCACTTGCTCCCTTTAACTAACTTCTCATAACTTATATTAACATATTTTACATTTAATTACAATCACACTTTTCTCAACCCTTTTCTAATTAGTATTTTAAACAAAAAAAGCCAGTTTTATGCTGGCTCTTTATATTAATTTACACCTGTAGTACCAAATCCTCCACGATCATCATTTCCAAAGACTTCAACCTCTTCAAATTCAATTTCAGGCATTACTTCCATTATTCTAAATTGCCCTATTTTATCTCCAGACTTTATCCAACTTCCATTTTCATTTTTTGCTTCTAAACAATAAACTGGCATATGCCATTGATCATTATCTCCTATATATGTATCATCTACAACTCCAACTGAATTTGTTTGAATTATTCCCCATGTTTTAAATGTTGAACTTCTAGGTGCTAAATGCCCTTCCCATCCTGTTGGTAATTCTAATGCAAATCCTAAAGGTACCATTGCTCTCTCATTTAAAGGTACAAAAATATCTTTACATGCATAAACATCTATCCAGTTTCCTTTACTTATTTTTTTAAGCTTAGTTGCACCTTCAAAATATTTTATCCTTATTTTCATAGTTTATATCATCCTTTCAAATATTATAAGTAATTTTATCATATAAAAGGATTATAATAAAAGTAAAATAGACTTATTTATCATTTTACCTTTACATAATCCTTTTCTTTTATCTTGAATGGCGCTTTACTCTATTAACAACTATTATATTCTCTTCTTGCAACTCATCATTAATAGTTACTTCATTCCATTGAATATATGTTGGCTTTTCAAAATATTTTCTATTAACTATTTCTATTACTCTATAGCTACCTTCAGATAAATTATCAAAAATAACAACTCCATTTTTATCTGTAACTTTAGAACTAATAAACTTAGGTGATAATCCATTTAAAGCATATAAATTTATTTTTGCATCGGAAATGTTGCTTCCATTTCTATCACCTAACTTTGACACAACTCTAATTTTTCCTTTTATTTCTACATTTCTTTTTTTCTTCATATAGTAACTTTTATTATATGATATATTTTCATTTAAATATTCTTTTAGATTATTTTTATCTTCCTCATTTGATTTATTTTTGACTAGCTTACTTTCACTTAATTTATTTTCACTTGATTCATTTTCATTTGCATCATAAGTATCACCTACAATTCTTGCTCCTTGAAGCTCTAAACTAAATCCATTATCTAAATTATAAGTTTTACTTTCCTTTTTATCTTTATTTTCTGAAACATTAGCTTCTTCATTAGTATATTCAAAGTTATCATTTATATTGTTTTCATCTATATTGCTTTCATCAACTTTAGTAGCATTTACTTCAATTATTGTTTTGTTTGAATTTGATAATGCTCCATTTCCTATTATAGAATCATCATCTATTGATTTATATTCTGATTCTAATTCATTATCAAAATCATCCTCTATCTTGATACGCATAAAAACCTCCTTAAAGCATATATTTACATAATACGCATTAGAATGTTATTTTGTGAATGAAATTTATAATTTTTTAATATAATTTTACCTTTGCCTCTAATAAAAAAGACACTAAGCAATATAACCTTAGTGCCTAAAAATAATTATTTATTTTTAACCTTACTTAATTTCGTTAATATAATATTTAAAACTACACCTACTATTGCAGCAAGACTTAATCCAGATATACTAACTGTTTCAGTAATTTGAATACTAATTGCATTAGGTAAAAAATTACCTGATAAACCTACTATTAATATTGATGCCATTACTATGATATTAAATATATTAAACTCAACTTTTTCTCTTTTTATTGTTTTAAATCCAACAATTGCAATCATAGAAAATAATATTAAGCTTATTCCTCCCATTACAGGTTGTGGAATTGTTCTTATTACAGCTCCAAACTTAGCTATAAAACTTAATAATATTGCAAATACTGCAGTTAATCTTAATATTGCAGGATTGTAATTTTTAGTCATAGCTAATACTCCTGTATTTTCACCATATGTTGTATTTGCTGGACCACCTATTAATCCTGCCACTAGTGTAGCAACTCCATCACCTAATAATGTTCTATTTAATCCTGGCTCTTCAATAAAATTCTTTCCAACAACTTCTCCATTTGTTGTTATATCACCTACATGTTCCATAAAAACTGCTAAAATTACTGGTGCTATTATAGCAATTGCTCCCATATCAAATTTAGGTAATGTGAAACTTGGTATAGCTATTAAACTTGCATTTTGAATTTCAGTTGTAGATACCTGTCCTAAAGCCAAACTAATTACATATCCAATTACTACTGCTATTAAAATAGCTACTTGAGATAAAAAACCTTTATTAAACTTTTTTATTGCTAAAACTATTGTTAATGTTATAGTTGCTATTATTACACTTACTATAGTATTTTTATCACCAGAAGCAATTTGTGTTACTCCTGTCATATCTAATGCTGTTGGAATTAAGTTTAATCCTATTACTATTATCATAGGTCCTACTACTTGAGCTGGTAATATCTTTTTAATTTTATCTAATCCAAATTTTTTTATTAAAAAAGATATTGCTATGTAAATCAATCCTACTACTATAATTCCACCTTGCGCATATCTTAAATCACCATTATATTTTTCTGAAACTGCTACTATTACTGGTATAAATGCAAATGATGATCCTAAAAATACTGGAACTTTCCCCTTAGTACATAAATGAAACATTAGTGTTCCGACACCTGCTGAAAATAAAGCTACTGATGGATCAAGGCCAGTTAAAATTGGTACTAAAACCGTTGCACCAAACATTGCAATTAAATGTTGCATTGCAAGAATAATTTTCATTACTCCATCCTTAATACTTTTCTTTTCCTGTAATAATTCACCTGTATATTGTGCCATTATAACACCCTCCCTATTTCTTTTTAAGGAGAATAAAAATTCCCCCTTGCAGCCTCTCTGGACTGTTATTAAAGGTAAAAAAATACTTCTTACATTCAGTAAGAAGTTATAGTTATCCTATAAAAATTAATACTACAAACTTTTGAAACTTACCGAACTCTCTGTTTCGACTTAAAGCTTTTTTGTTATTATATACCCTTTTAATAAAAATATCAAGAAATATATTTTTGTAATTTGTACATACTAAAAATGATTTAATAAAAAATTAATTATAAGAAATATCTATAGGAAAGGGTGATTTATGTATGTCAAAAAATTTTTTTTATTTAATGTCATTTATATTATTATTTTTATTAACTTTTCAAAATGTAAATGCTTATTGTAAAGATGATAATAAGGATAACTCTAATAAAAAAGTTGTTTATTTAACATTTGATGATGCTCCTGGTGGAGATGTTACACGAAAAACATTAGATATACTAAAAGATGAAAATGTCCCAGCAACATTTTTTATAATAGGAAATCAAATAAAAGGACAAGAAGATATAATAATACGTATGAAAGATGAAGGCCATAGCATAGGCTTACATAGTTTTACTCATGAAAGAAATAAACTTTATGGAAGTTGTGAAGGCTTTATTAATGAAATGACTCAAGTTCAAAAAGCTCTTTATGATGTTACTGGTGAAAATTACTATATTTTAAGATTTCCTTTTGGAACTAATAATAGTACTTATAAAATAAGTACTGAAATGGCTAATACCGTTCATTCCCATGGTTTTAAAATATATGATTGGACCCAAGATACATTAGATGGTGCAAATCCAACTTCATCTCCAGATACAATTTTAAAGAGAGCTATTTCTACAAATGACAATGTTGTTGTATTAATGCATAATGCCCCAGCAAATAAAACTACCGCTCAAGCTATTAGAGGGATAATTAAATATTATAAAAGTCAGGGATATACCTTTAAAAAAATAACTATGGATACACCTGAAATTTATCATGTAATAAAAAGATAATAAAAATATATTGCAGACTACATTAAAAATTAATCTGCAATATATTTATTTAAATATTAAAATTCTAAAGCTATTTCTTTTCTTAATGGTCTTACTACCATAATTGTAAATAATGTTATAAGTAAAATTCCTTTTATTATGCTTGAACTACTAATGCTCCACCATATTCCATTTATGCCTAATAATTCTATATTAAATAAAAGCATTGCTAAAGGTACTCTTAATCCAGTAAAAATAATACCTATTATTGATGGAGTAATTGTTTTTCCCATTCCATAAAAAGCTCCATTAGTTGTTATTTCAATACACATAAATAATTGTGAATACCCTAAAATTCTTAAATAATCTGCTCCTTGCTTAATAGCTTCAGTCTCATTTATAAATATTGAAAAAAGCTTTTCTCCAAAAACTATTAAAACTATTGTTGTGAATAAACCTAGTATACAAGAAATTAAAAGAGTGCTCTTATATCCCTTTAAAACTCTATCCATTCTTTTAGCTCCATAATTTTGTCCAACAAATGCTGTTAATGCACTTGCAAATCCACCTGCTGTCATCCATGAAATAGACTCTATTTGTGATCCAACTTTTTGAACTGCAATTGCTACTGGTCCTGCAACAGCTACTATTCTGCCTATTAGCATAGCAAAGAATGTAAATAAACAATTTTGAATTGCTGTTGGTCCACCATATTTACATATATTTTTAATATATTTTAAATTAATAAATTTCTTATTATACAAATTGAAATTATACCCATTTTTTATAAATACATATATAAATATAATAGTAACCAACAATTGTGATAATACTGTAGCTAATGCTGCTCCTTTTACCCCTAGTGGACTAACCTTACCTATTCCAAATATTAAAATTGGATCTAGAACTATATTAACTATTAATCCTATTGTATTTACTATAAATGGAGTTTTACTATTGCCTGATGCTGTAAATATTCCAGTAAACTGTGGATTTAAAAATGCACATATCATACCTAATGCAATAATAATTAAATAATCTAATGACATTTTTATTATTTCTACATCACCTAAATTAAAAAATCCAATAAGCTCTTTCTTAAATAAAATTAATATAACTGTATATACTATAGCCATTATTAAAGCTAAGGTTATACTACTATATATATATGAATTCCTTTCACATTCATCATTTTTTCCTATAGATTGAGATACTCCAACTTCTGCCCCTGTTTTAGTAATTAATACTAATGAATTACCGAACCATGAGAAAAATCCTGCTGTTCCTATTGCTGCAACTGCTGCACTTCCAGCCTTTCCTATCCATATCATATCAACAAGATTATATGCCATTTGAATAAATGAAGTTCCTAATATAGGTAACGATAATGTTATTAATGTTCCTATAATGTTTCCTGATACTAAATCAACTCTTTTTTTCATTTATAATTGCCCCACCCTCAATTTTAGCAATAAAATAGAAGCAATAAAAACTTATCACTTCTATTTTATTAATTAATAATTAACTTTATTTTAATATGTAAAAGCAATATTTTATTCATTACTTTCTTTATTTTCCTTTTTATCTTTTATTAAAGTTGCTGTTAATGCAGTAGAAGCTGCTAATAAAATAACTAATTTGCTTAATTTTTTTAAATTCATAAAACTTCCCCTTTTTATAAACAATAATTTTATTAATTTACTTAAATTGATTAATATTGCTATTATATTTATATCCTGCTGATTCTAATCTTCCTATAATTTCTTCTTTAGTTATATCAAAATCATCACAAAGTAAATCTATATTACTATAAAAATCCCTTAATTTCATATTAATCATACTAACTAATATATTAGGATCCATTTTTAATAATGCTTCTCTATCCATTTCTTCCTCCTTATTTGTATTTTAAATACATTTTCCATATTTTCCTCATAATTATATTGTATATAAAAATAAACTAAAGTACATACTTTTTTAGTACTTTAGTTTATTTTATTTATATATTAAATATATTTTTTACTTTCCATTTCCAACTGGATTCATTTCTGTAACTTTTGCTGCCTTTGTTTTTTTTGCATTTTGAAAATTATCATTTTCCCAAGTAGCTTTTTGACCTTTCTTAGCCATAATAACACCTTCACTAAATATTTATATATTTAGTATTAACAGCATATACTATTTTATTCTATTTCTTACTTTTTGGAGTTTCTGGATCTAAAAATGAATATTTTTCTCCGTCCTTTTCCCATCCTAAAATTGAATTCATATTAACATTTGCTGCAGCCTTAAAGATTGACTTATCAACATCATTAAAGTTTTTCTTTAATTCAGCTATCATATGTTTTATTTCATGTCTCTTGTTTCCTATTTTTTCAGCAGCAACCATACATGCACAGTTAAGAGGCCATAATCCTGTATATTTTATAAATCTCTTTATAGCTTCTTCTTCTACATAATAAAGTGGTCTTATTAATTCTATTCCTTCAAAATTATCTGCTTTTAGCTTTGGCAACATTGTTTTAAAGTTTCCAGCATAAAGTACATTTAACATTGTTGTTTCTATAACATCATTATAATGATGACCTAATGCTAATTTATTGCACCCTAACTCCCTAGCCTTATTGTAAAGTGAACCTCTTCTCATTCTTGCACAAAGATAACAAGGATAATCTTTAGCTTTTTCATCAATTACTTCAAATATCTTAGATTCATAAATATGTACTGGAATGTTTAAATGCTCACAATTTTCTATTAATAAATCTTTTATTTGTGGATGATATCCAGGATCCATAGCAATGAATTCAACATCAAAATTTACTTGACCATGCTTCTTTAATTCTTGAAATAACTTAGCCATTAATAATGAATCTTTTCCACCTGATATTGCAACAGCTATTTTATCTCCTTCTTCTATTAATTGATAATCCTTAACAGCCTTTATAAATTTAGACCATATTGGCTTTCTATATCTTTTAACAATACTTCTTTCTATTTCTTCAAGAGTTTTTTTAGCTTCTTCTGGAATTATTCTCTCACATCCACTACCTGCTATACTACTCATATCTATCACCTCGTATTTTTAATAACAAAACTTATTGTACTTAAATTATCTAATAAAAGCAATAATGTGAACTACTTTGATTTTAGTCTAAAAAAGGTTGTATTAAAAATAATACAGCCTAAAAATTAGTTTCTCCTAACTCTGGAACATGATCAAATTCTATTTTTTTCCCTTTGTAAGTAAATTTTACTCCATCAATCCAATCACCAGAATAATTTTTTTGAAGTAAATTGTTTATTAATGTATATTGAGTTATATCTCCTCCCGTAGAGCCAGCAAAATAATTATTATACCAATTTACTCCTTTATAATTTGCTATTGGTGTATCTCCTGCATTATTTCCAATTTCATTTAAGTCAAAAACAGCTATTTTCTTTCCATTTACCTCTTTAATTTCAGTAAGTGTTATTGGCAAGCCACTAAATGCTTTTTCACTTAATGTATTTGCTAATATTGTTAATTTATTCTTTAATGAATCATTTTTATTTATTTCAACTTCTCCAAGATAAATTTCTTGCCCTTCATTTGCATCTTTAGAATATAATTTAAATACTTCTGTTTTAACTTGTGTATTTGTTTCTTCCTCTTTATTGTTAGTATCTTTTTTATTAACTTCTTCACTACTATTTTCTATATCATCTTTTTTATCATCTTTTTTATCATCTTTTTTATCATCTTTTTTATCATCTTTTAATTCACTTTTTGATTCATCTTTTACTTCATTACTCTTATTTGTTTCTTCAACTTCAGTATTATTTTTATTATTAGATATGTTTGATTTTTCACATCCATAAATAGCTGTACTCATAATGCATATCATAGCCATAGCTATTATATTTTTTAATTTTAAATTTCTCATATCTTTTCCTCCAACTATATTGTTTTATTTGAAGTTAAAACCTACATCCTTAGCTTCATGGGAATCAGAGCCATAAACCATATTTATATTATTTTTAATTGCTAATTCATATAATAATCCGCTTGGGTAAATTTCTCCACAAAACTTTTTTCTTAATCCTGCAGTATTACAATCAAATTCATAACCTTTATCCTTAACATTTCTTATTATTTCTTTAAATATTTCATAATTTTTATAATCTATAGGATATATTTTATTAAATATTCTAATTAAAGTAGGATGGCCTATTCTCTTAGGTTTATATTTTCCTAAATTAGTTTTTATTCCCTTTAATAAGGTATTATAATACAAATTATATATTTTTTCTACACTTCCAATATCACTTAATAAAGCTTCAAATGATTCAAGACAATCAAAAGCATAATACTTTCCATTATACCTTCCAATATGAACAGATAAAATTGCATCATCTAAATATTGGCCATACTCATTAAGCATATTAGTAGTAAATTCTTCTCTACCATCTAAATAATCTACTTCTAACCCTACATTTATTTTAATTTTATTTTTATATTTTTCTTTATAATAATTTGCTTCTTTAAAATATTCATCTATTTCTTCTATTCCTGGAGATGATGTTTCTAAAAAATCTGAACTTGCACCTTCTAATACTATTCCCTTTGGCATAGGCATATGTTCAGTAAATGTAATTTCTTCTATTCCTTCTTCTATTGCCTTTTTTATATAACTCTCAAAACTGTCATTACTTCCATGAGGACAATAATGGCTGTGTATATGACCATCCCTTTTTACATTCATTTTTATTTTCCCCGCTATCTATTTAAATTTATTTAACTCATAATCATTTTATTAAAAATTCCTAAACTCATTACTTTTATGTTTTCTTTTTTAGCTTTTTCTAAAATTTCATTAATTTTAGAATGTGGTTGATATACTATTAAATCAACACTTTCTTCTTCAATGTTATTTAAAATATTTCCACCATTAAGTTTTATCTTTCTAATTGCTCTTTCCTTAATTACATCATTATGTATAAGTAATACTATATTTTTTTTAAAAATATTTATTGATTCACTACTATTTTTACTTACATTTATATTTAATATATCTTCATCTATAAAATTCTCTTTATTTTTTCTCTTACATTCTAATATTTCTTTAAAATCATTTGTTGTAATTATTTCACACCCTAAAATTTTAGCTTTTCTTAATTTGCTACCTGGCTTTTCACCAACAATTAAAATATCACATTTTTTAGTTACTACACTTTCCACATTAGCTCCTGCTTGTCTTGCAAGCCTCATAAGTTCACTTCTTACTAAAAATCCTCTTCCTGTAAATACTATATTTTTACCCTCCAAAACTTCGCTTGCTACCTTAAAATCCAACGTTCTATAATCTATTATCGACATCTTTATCATTCCTTAATTCAAACTAAACACTTTTTCCTTTATGCCTTTTAATCATTTAAATTATATTATATCATTTTTCTAATATAAAAATATTAAAAAATTATATAAACATTATCAATAATCCTATAAATAACAAAAACAGCAGAATTTTTCTGTAAACTGACCCCTGTCTACTTAACAGGGTGCAGCTCACTATTAATTCTACTGATTTATTTTTCAAATATATTTATTTTAAATGTTATTCTACAAGAAAATCATAAAATAATTTTCTTTCTATTCTAATGTCTTGTTCAAAATTAAAGAAATCATCTTTATCATATTTTTCCTTTATTAATTTAAGAACATTTGTATTTCCACCATAATATTCTTGTTCATAAGTTTGTGATTTATCATTTATTTCAAAGCAAGGAAAATTAATAAAAGCTCCTTCTGTTATTGTTTTTATGTATTTTAATTTTTCTACTAACCATCTTCTATTAACTAAAGTAAATCTGGCATCTTCCCAAACTGATTGGAAACCTAATATAAAATTAGCATTTCTATGATAAAATGCAGTATTATCATTTTTAACTTCTTTTATTACTCCTCCTAAACCATAAAGTGTAATTGCTGCGTATTTTGAGCCTTCTGCCCTTTCTTCAATTATTTCTAATAATTCTGCAATTTCTTCCCTATTATAATCTTTATAAACAAATCTACCAGCGCTTTTATATTTTTCGAATTCTGGATGACTATCTTGTATTATTCTATTTGCTTCTAATATACTTATATATTCTAATTTATAAATCCCCTCTGATACAATATCCTTTATAGGTCTTAATATATCATTAGCTAATTTTTTATCTCCATAAATTAGCCCTACTATTTTAGCTCCTCTTCCTCTTTCTAAACAATTATAAGATACTAACTTAAAATTAGCTCTTTTATCTAATGTTTTATATAATTCTTGCCACTTTTCTATTAAATCAATATTTTCTTCAATATCTATATTAGTAAAATCAATATTTACTAATGTAACATTTTCTACTTTAGATGGCAAATTAAATGTCATAGAAGTAACTATACCAAAATTTCCACCGCCACAACCTCTTAGCGCCCAAAATAAATCTTCATTTTCCTCCTTATTACAAATTACAAGTTCTCCATTACAGTTTATTAGCTCAACTTCAACAAGTCTATCACAACCAAGTCCTAATAACCTAGATGAATATCCCCATCCGCCTCCTAATGTAAATCCAACTACACCTACTGTTGGGCATCCTCCACCTGGAAATGGATATCCTCTTTTTCCTGTAACTTCATATAATTCTCTATTTTTAACTCCACCTTGAATCTTTATTTTTGAATTTTCCTCATCAATATATATCTTGTTCATCTTACTTACATCAATTACTACTATATCGTTTCCTGTAGAATATCCTTCATAATGATGACGTCCACTTCTTATTCTTACTGAAAGTGAATTTGTTTTTGCAAATATAATTGCATTTCTAATATCTTCTTCATATTCACAATATACAATGACTAATGGATACTTTTCTATAGCCCTATTCCAACCTTTTCTTTCCTCTTCATATTCAAAATCTTCTCTTGTAATAACTTCACCAGTTAATTCTCTATAATCATAGTTAATCATTATTTCACCTCATTATTGTTCATCAAAAAAATTACCATGCTATTGTTGTTTTATTTTTTGAATTTTTACACGGAAGCTTAAATTCAAAAAATCTTAAGTTTTTGCCTCTAGGTGAAAACCTATCACATACTATATGCAATATATATCCCATTGAAAATCCTAATGCTAAATAAGTATCACCTATAAAATATACACAACTACAAAAAGCAAGTGTCCCAAGCCATTTATGAGTAAACATTCTATGTGGTGATAACTTACCTAATATAGTTAAAACACAAAATATAATAGCAGCAAAATAATTTTTAAAATTATTTTCTAAAAACCTAATAATATCTGTTACATTTAACGCAACGCCTAAAATATAACCAATAACTATTGCTATTATTAAAAATGTTAATATCTTATTAAAGACTTGTCTAGCCTTTGAATTATGAGAATCAATATCCGGCATATACGAACCTATAAATCCCCCAATAATTAATGGAATTAAATAAATAAAACTATCAAAAGTTTTAGTAACTAAAAATCCAATTCCCATAGTTGCTGTAGCTGTAGTTCCTACTATCATATGCTCTTTTCCACTCATTTAACTATCCCTTCATCCTTTGCAAAAATATACTATGTTCTATTATTAATTTTACTATATTTTTATATTATGTGAAAGCATGTTCTTATTTTTCCTTAATTTACTTATTAACTATATTTAATATATCTATAACTTAATATAAAAATAAGTAGAGCAAAACTAAAAATTACTCTACTTAAAAAACAGTTATAATTGAATAAAGTTACATTGCATATCTTTTTAATATTTCAATTATTATATTGGTTGCAATTTCCATACCTTCAACAGTAATATGTTCATATTCACCATGAAATGCAAATCCACCAGTTCCTAAGTTAGGGCAAGGTAATCCCATATAACTAAGTGTTGCTCCATCAGTTCCTCCTCTTATTGGTTCAATTACAGGAATAACATTTAAGCTTTTCATTGCATCTATTGCATTATCAATTAAATGTATACAAGGTTTAACATGTTCCGCCATATTTTTATATTGGTCTGTAATAGTTAATTTTACTGTTTCTTCTCCATACTTTTCATTTAATAATTTTTCAATTAATTTTAAAGTTGCTTTCTTAGATTCAAGCTTATTTTCATCATGATCTCTTAATATATATCCTAATACAGCATGATCAGTATTTCCATTAAAACTTTCTAAATAATAAAATCCTTCATATCCCTCTGTATGTTCTGGCTTCTCACCTTGAGGTAGCATTTTATCAAATTCAATTCCTACATTTGTAGCATTTATCATAGTATTTTTAGCTGAACCTGGATGAACAGATACTCCATTTATTTCAACAGTTGCAGCAGCTGCATTGAAATTTTCATAAGAAATTTCACCTTCAACTCCTCCATCCATTGTATAAGCAAATTGTGCTCCAAAGTTTTTAACATCAAACTTATTGGCCCCTCTTCCAATTTCCTCATCTGGAGTAAATCCTATGCATATCTTTCCATGAGGTATATTTTCATTTATTATTCTTTCACAAGCTGTTAATATTTCAGCTATACCTGCTTTATCATCAGCTCCTAAAAGAGTTGTTCCATCTGTAGTAATTAATGTTCTTCCCTTTAAATTTTTTAAATGTGGGAATTTTTCTACAGATAAAATAGTTCCATTTAAAAGTGTTATATCCTTCCCATCATAATTTTCAACTAATTGAGGATTAACATTTTCCCCCGGTGCTGCAGGTGCAGTATCCATATGCGCAATAAATCCAATGCTATATTTATCTTCATATCCTTTAGTTGCTGGAATAACTCCATAAACATAACAATTTTCATCTACTCTAACATCTTGAATTCCTATTTCTTTCATTTCGTCAACTAAAATATGTGCTAAATCAAATTGTCTTTTAGTTGATGGTACTGTTTCTGATGTTGGATCAGATGTTGTATATATTTTTGCGTATTTAATTAACCTTTCATATGCTTTCATAACTCTTATCTCCTTTTATATAAATATTTTTTTATAAGTTTTAATTATTTCCTATTTTAATTTATCATTAAGTAAGTATGTTTACAAATAAAGTTATTACTGCTGAATTAACAAAGTCTACAAATAAAGCTCCTACTATAGGCACTACCAAATAAGGAGTTGGTGCAAAACCATATTTATTACTAAGAGCATCCATATTAGCTACTGCATTAGGAGTTGCTCCCATTCCAAACCCACAGCTTGCTGATGCAAATACTGCAGCATCATAATCTTTTCCCATAAAACTAAAAATAATAAAATATGCAAATATAGCCATAAGTATAGATTGCGCTAAAAGCATTACTATTAATGGCAATGCTAAATCAAATAATTCCCATAATTTTAATCCCATTAATGCTATACATAAGAAATATCCTAAACTTATGTTACCTATTACTTCAATTTCCTTTTCTTTTATTTCAATTTTTCTTATATCACAAAAATTTCTTATAATTGCAGCTGCAATCATTGCTCCTATATAAGATGGAAAAGTTAATCCTGTTCCTTGAATTAATCCTGAAATTATTGACCCTATTCCCATTGATAAAAAAAGAAAACTTGACCCCTTCATCAATCTATTTTGACAAAGAACAACTTGATTATCTTCATGAAAATCACTTAATGGAATAGAATTATCATTTGACTCCTTAGGAGTTTTTAATTTTTTATTATCTATTAAGGTTTTTGCTACAAATCCTCCAATAAAACTTCCCATAACTAATCCAAATGTAGCTGCTGCAAAAGAAACAGTTGTAGCTCCACTTATACCCATATCTTCTAGTAATGGCCCAAATGAACCTGCTGTTCCATGTCCTCCAATCATTGATATTGACCCTGTACACAATCCTAAAAGTGGATTTAAATCAAATAACTTTGCAAGACTAGCTCCTACTATATCTTGAAAAACTATTAAAAGTATCGCTAACCCTAAGAACATTATAACCTTAATTCCACCATTTTTTAAAATCTTAAAACTAGCTGTAAATCCAACACTAGCAAAAAACATTGTCATAAATAAATTTTGTAATGTTGTGTCTAAAGTTATAGTTGCTAAATTAGTTAATTTTAATATTAATGTAATTATTGCAAAAACAAGCCCTCCAACAACAGGAGCTGGTATACAATACTTTGATAAAAAATTTACTTTTGTTCTTAAAAACTTTCCTAAATAATATATTGCTGTTACTAATGCCATAGTTTCAAAAATATTTAACGTTATTTGCATCTTCATATCTCACTCCTTATTTAATTTATTTTTTAACTTATATTTTACACTTTTTTCACTCTTTTGCAAATAAAGTCGTTTATTGTTATTTAATTATTTATATATTTATTTTTCTTCATACTTGAAATTTTAAATATACTATATAATAATTACTTTAAAAATTTAATTAAAAGGAGACTATTTATGAACAAAAAAATTAAAACTAAAGAACTAACTCTTAATTGTCCTATTTGTGGAGAAGTTATGCATGAATTTAAATATGGATATGATAATCATGTTCATGGAAAAATCTATTTCAAATGTGATTGTTGTGGGCATAAAGAAAGTAAAATTATTTAATTCGACATTCTTTTATCACATTATTTAATTTTATACATAAAGTGTATTGTAGATAAATTTACGAAGGGATATACTTTTATGTACTATGAAAGAATGGATAAATGTATAAACTGCAATAATTGTATAGATTATACTTCTGATGTTTCTTGCAATATTGCTTGTTCTGATACAAAAAAGAACTGTTATGAATCATATAAGGTTTTTGCTCCTAAAACTTATGCTAAATCATGCATTGTTTTACAACCATATCAAAATTTATTTGATATGAATGCTGCTTTTTATGCAGGAACAATATTTAAGGATTTATATAGTCCTTATTGCGCAATTAAGTATTCTAAGGAGGAAAAACATGACTAAGAATGAACATTTAAACGCAATTAGAAAATTACAATTTTTTGCTGTAGATTTAAATTTATATTTAGATAATTTTCCAAATTGCAAAGATGCAATTGATGATTATAAACTAATTTCTTCTAAATTAAGCAAATTAGTTTGGGATTATGAACAAAACTATGGTCCTTTAACTAACTTTGGCTCATCTTATATTCAAAATCCTGATAAATGGATTGATGGCGCTTGGCCTTGGGAAAAAGAAAATAATAGGGAGGAATAGTTTATGTGGTATTATATTAAAACATTAGAGTATCCAGTTAATTTGAAATCTTCTGATTTAAAAATGGCAAAGCTTTTAATAACCCAATATGGTGGTCCTGATGGTGAATTGGGTGCTGCTCTTAGATATTTAAATCAAAGATATTCAATGCCAACAAACAAAGCAAAAGGTCTATTAACTGACATAGGAACTGAGGAAATGGCTCATGTAGAAATACTAGGAACCATGGTATATCAACTAATGGATAACGCGTCAATAGCTGATATTAAAGCTGCTGGTTTAGATGGTCACTATGCCGATCATGGAAAGGCTCTTTTCTATACAGATGCAACAGGAAATCCTTGGACTGCAACTTATATTCAAGCAAAAGGTGATGTAATTGCTGATTTACATGAAAATATGGCAGCTGAACAAAAAGCTAGAGCAACTTATGAATGGTTACTAAATTTAACAGATGACTGTGAAATAAGAAAAATATTAGGATTTTTAAGAGAAAGGGAAGTTGTTCATTATCAACGCTTTGGTGAAGCGCTAATGAATGTTCAAGATAATGTAAAGCCTAGTAATTTAAATTGTAGATAACCTATAATATGATAAAAAGGATGTAGTAAATTTATTTTTCATAAATTTTACTACATCCTTTTTATATTCATAGGATTTCAATCAACTATTATTTAAATTTTATGTTTTTTTCAATTTTGTTCAATATTAATGAAATCCACCTAATCACAAAGAATTCTGCTATTGCACATAATATAACAAGTATAGTTGCTCGTGTTGATATTTCCCTTATAGCAAAAAATCCTGGAATTATATTAATTGTTAAAATAATTCCTAAAATACATAAAGAAATAACACCTATTCTGTATTTATTTATAGGTTTAATAATTTTATATAAAATTAAAAATCCTCCAGTAAAAAATAAATAACTGCAAGCTGTAGCAATTTCTTCTCTATTAACATTAAATAAAACTGACAATTTAACTAGAAATACAATTGCTATAAATGAAGTAATTGCTGCTGGAAGTGAATTCATAAACACTTTCTTTATAAAATTTCCATTTTGTTGCTTCTTTTGATTTTCTTCAAAAGTTAATAAAAATCCTGGAATACCTATTGTAAAGGCACTTCCTAAAGATACTTGATTTGGCTGTAATGGATATTGCATTGCAAAAATTATTGAGTATACAGAAAGTAATAATGAAAATATATTTTTATAAGTAAATAATGAAGCTGATCTTGTTATATTGTTAATATTTTTTCTTCCTTCATAAACAATATTGCGCATAGTACCAAAATCAGAATCAAGTAATACAACTTGTGAGGCTTTTCTAGCTGCATCTGCCCCAGAACCAACTGAAATTGAACAATCTGCTTCTTTCATTGCTAAAATATCATTTACACCATCACCTGTCATTGCCACTTTTAATCCTAATTCTTTTAAAGCTTTAATTATTTGTCTTTTTTGTTCAGGACTAACTCTACCAAAAATTTTATATTTTTCTACTGCTCTTTGTATATCTTCATAGCTTTTCAACTCTCTACAATCAATATATTTTTCATATTCTTTTATTCCTACTTGCTTTGCAATTGATGATACCGTAACTGGATTATCTCCTGAAATAACTCTGATTTCAACTTTTTTATCATTAAAATACTCAAAAATTTCTTTTGTATTTTTTCTTATTTCATTTTTCAAACTTATAAATAAAATAGGAGTAATTTCATTTTTTTCTTCTTTAACTAAAACAATTACTCTTTCACCATTTTTAGCTCTTTTATTTATTGATTGTTCATATTTTTTATTTAATAAAATTTCAGGAGCTCCTAATTTGTATATTATATTTTCATCTATTTTAATAAAAGAAAATTTATTTTTTGAATTAAAGTTTTCTTTTTGTATATAAGATAATTTTTCTGTAGAAATTTTATTTAAGTGATTTTTTATTGCATCTATGGTTATATTTTTATCTTCTATTGTATTAACATATTTAGCTAGAATTTCTATATTTGCATCTTTTGTATCATTTACAAAACTTTTTTCTTTATCATTAAATATATCTATGACTTTCATTTTGTTGTTTGTAATTGTTCCAGTTTTATCAACACATAAAACATCTACTCTTGCTAAACTTTCAATACTTTTCATATCATGAAGAAGAACCTTCCTTTTAGCAAGCTTCATTGCACTTAAAGCTAAAACAACTGTTGTTAATAAATATAATCCTTCTGGTATCATACCTATTAAAGCTGAAACCACTGAATGAACGCTATCTTTATAGCTACTACCATTTACAACATATGATTGCCAAAATAATAAAACACCAATGGGAATTATTACTACACCTGCAGTCTTAACAATATTATTAATTGCTAAAATCATTTCAGATTTTGTTTCCTTTATTTTTTTAGAATCCTTCATTATCTTAGCAGAATAAGATTCATCTCCTACATTAGTAAGCTTTACTATAGCTTTTCCAGATACAACAAAGCTTCCAGACATAAGATTAGAATTTATATTTTTTTCAATTTCATCTTGTTCTCCAGTTAATAAAGATTCATTTACATACACACTTCCAGAAACCACTATTGCATCAGCTGGAATTTGATTTCCTGATTCTAAAATTACATAATCTCCTTCAACAAGGTTATCAGAATCTACTTTTTCTTCTTTTTCATTTCTAATTGCTATATATTCATTTTTATCTAATAATGATAATTTATCTAATGTAATTTTTGCTTTGATTTGTTGGAAAATTCCAATACAAATATTAATTATAATAACAATCAAAAATGATAAATTTCTATATGACTTTGCTACAATAAGTAAAACTGCTAAAATTAAAAAAATAAAGTTAAAATATGTAAATATATTCTTACATATTATTTTAGAAAAGCTTTCATTTGTTTTTATTTTAATCTTGTTTATTTTTCCCTGTTTTATTTTTTCTTCTACTTCTTTTTGTGTTAAACCTTTTATTTTTTTCATACTTTTATTATTTATACTATACCTTTCTCTAATAGAAATTATTATTAATTTATTTTATTATATTTAAAGTATTTCTTTTCATTAAGATTCCAACTTCAATATAACACATCTCTCCTAAATTGTCCCTCGTTAATTTTTTAATAATTTTTAATATAGATTCATTTTTAGAACCTATAATATCATAAAAAGGATGGAGTAAGATTTTTTAATAAATCTACTACATCCTTTTAAATATTTATACATATATAATTTTTAATACAACCCATTATTAAAATAATGATTTATCCTAATATAGAATTTATAGCATGTACAACTCCACTTTCATCATTACTTTTTGTTATAAATCTAGCTACCTTTTTTAAATCTTCATGGGCATTTTCCATAGCATAACTATGATATGCACTTTTCATCATTTCTAAGTCATTTAAATAATCACCAAAAACCATAGTTTCTTCTTTCTTAATATTTAATAATTCTTGAACTTCTTCTATTGCAACACCCTTATTTATTCCCTTTGCTGTTATATCAAGCCAAATTTCACCTGATACAGCAATTTGCGCCTTTTCTCTATAATCATCATAATATTTATTACTGTTATTTTCTGAGCCTAAAAAATCACAAATTGTAACTTTTAATATATCATCTTCTATTTTAGTTAAATCTGAAACTATTTCATATCTTGCATAATACTTTTTAGTTTGTTCAATTAACCTTTTATCACAACTTTCTATATATGCAGAATTTTTTCCACAAAGAATTACATATGAGTTTTCTATTTGTCTTCCTACCTTAATAAGTTCTCTTGCAAGATTTATATCTAAAGAATTTACTACAAGTTCCTTTCCTTCATAAACAACAAATGTGCCATTTTCAGCAATAAACATCATTTTATCTTCAATTCCTTTAAATCTTTCTAAAAGATTATAATATTGTCTTCCACTTGCTGCCGCAAATATTATTCCCTTTTCTTGAATTTTTTCAAATACATCATAAAATCCATGTTGAATTTCGTTATTTGAATTTAATAAAGTTCCATCCATATCTGTTGCTATTAATTTAATCATATTAATCTCCTATTCTTAAAACATTACTATAACATCTTCCTTTTCTAAAGCTGCTTTTATCTCGTCATTTGGCTCCCTATCCGTAATTAAATAATCTACATCACTTAATAATCCAAACTTATATGCCCCATCTTTAAAAAACTTTTCTTCATCTGCTAAAATATAATTTTTCTTGCTATTTCTTAAAATAGTTGCTTTTAAAATTGATTCATCATAATTAAAATTGCTTAAAAAATTTTCTTCTATATTTACTCCACCTGCTCCTATAAAAGCCTTGTCTATATTAAAATTATTTATTTGCTCTATTGCACAAGCTCCTATAGTTCCCCCTAACTTTTTATTATATATTCCCCCAATAAATATAGTTTCAATATTAGGAGAATTATCAAACTCCATTATAACTCTATTCATATTTGTTATAACTGTTATATTCTTATTTGTATTTTTTAATATCCCTGCAATAGATAAAGCGGTACTTGAAATATCTAAAAAAATAACGTCATCCTCTTCAATAATTTCTGTAACTTTATGAGCTATGTGATTTTTTCCCTCCATATTTACAAAAACACGTGATACGGTATTTTCATCAAATGCCTTTGATCTTTCAATTATTGCTCCACCATAAGTTCTTTTTAATTTCCCTTCATTTTCAAGTGTTTTTAAATCTTTTCGAATCATACTTTCTGAAACATCAAATCGTTCACTTAAATCTTTTACTAATACTTTTTGTTTTTTTTCAATTATTTCTAATATTTTTTCTAATCTTTCTTCCTTAAACATATAAATAACCTTCTCTATCACTCTCATTTAGTTTTATTTTTTATCATTTATTATCATTTTATCTCTTTTCAGTTAAAATTTCAATAATTACTAAATAGTTTTATTTTATTAAACAAAATTATTTCACTTCAAAATAAAAGTTATTTTTTCAAATTATCACACAAAATATATTTAAAAATATCTCTATATAAATTTAATTAAAAAAGATAAAAAAAAGAAATAACTAAAAAATATTATTAAAAAGTTATTTCTTTTTTTATTATATTTAATTATTATGCTTCTATAACTTTATTTTCTTCTTTTTCATCAATTTTAGAATTATAAAATATTCCTAATATAACAATTATAGCTCCTAAAAGCTTTTCCCATGAAAAGTCTCCCATTACAATTGCATCAATTACAATTGCACATAACATTTGCCCTGAAAACATTAATAATGTACTATATACTACTGGTATTTTAGGAATTACAACGTTAGAAGCATAAACTACCATAACTCCCATAATACCACCAAGGAAAATATAAAGCGGCATTCTACTCATATCAATTATAGATGGTACTGAAACACTTCCCATACCTATTAAAATAAATATACCACCTATAAGTCCACCAATATAGTGAATTATTGTACTTTGAATTAATCCAATTTTCTTTCCAAGACTTGAACTAACTACCATAGATAATGTTGTTAATACTCCACCTAATACTGCTAATAAAATCACTAACATATTTTTACCTCCCCTATGCTATTGTCATAATAACTATTCCTATAAATACTATAAGAAATCCTATAAGCTTTTTAGGATTAAATTCATATTTAGTTAAACCAAATAACCCAAAATGGTCTACTAGTGATGAAAAAACTAATTGCCCAAATACTGCAAGTGCTGTTGTTAATGCAACTCCTAGACTTCCTATAGTTATTACATTAACTAATGTAAGCATAACACCAAAAATTCCACCTAAAAATAAATAAAAAGGTATTGCTTCCTTTATAACTACTTTTTCCTTCTTTATTGCTGCAACTATAAGTATAGAAATAAGTCCAACTGCATGAATAATCACCACAGAATATGTACTTCCAACATAACTTTCTAATCCGCTATTTAAAGATACCATAACAGAAATAAGTGCACCAATTGCCAATGCTAAAATATTATACATTTAAATTCCTCCAGTTAAAATTATAGAAACAATACTATCATATAGTTATAATATAAAAATAGGACATTTGTCCTATTTAGCAATTAATAGTATAATCTTTTTTATATAAATTTATATTATTATCTATATAGGAGTACAAATGAAAAAAATTTTTGATGACAATCTTTTAAATTATTATTGTAATAAATATTTATTAACTTCTTATTTAAATTCTAATTTAATTAATTTCCTAGAAATACATTACTTTAATAAAATATAACCCTTTCTTATTTAAAACTTTACTTTTAGAAAATAATAATTTATAAAAATAAAAAAGGACTATACTAAGTTATTTTAAAATTACATAAAAACAAATTTCTATTGTCCTTACGCTATACCGAAAAACTAGTATACCCCTTTTATTTCAAAATATTACAATCACACTTTTATTCTAATTCATTACCATTAGAATCCTTTATCTTATTAATAAAAATCAAAATAAATTCAATAAATGACCATACTTCAGTAATAATCCACGTTATTCCCCCTGTAAAAAAACCTAATACCCATAATATAAATTGAACAATTCCAATTTTAATATAACCTAAATAAAATCTATGAATTCCCATTGTGCCTAAAAATAACGCTAAAAATATAGCAAGTAATTTACTTTTTGACTTTTCATTAACTATATATTTATTTTCATTTAAATTTGCTCCACAAAAATCACAAAACTCTTGATTCTTATCTTTAATTCTAGAGCCACACTTATAACAATAGTTTTCTCCTAACCCCCTTTTAGTTCCACAATTAATACATTTATTACTTGTATTACTTATAAGTTGTCCACAATCTCTACAATACAAAAACTCACTCCTATAAATTTCTATATTAAAATATATAACAATTTATAGGATAATTATTCTATATAAAACATTAATTAATAAATATTAATTTTAATATTCTCCATAATATTCTTCTAATGTAATCCCCTTTTCATATAATTCAGTAGCTAAATCAACACCTAAATATCTAATATGCCAAGGCTCATATTTATATCCCGTTACCTCTTCTTTACCTTGTAAATACCTGACTATAAATCCGTATTTGTGGGCATTTTCTCTAATCCATGCACCTTCTTTAGTGTTTCCAAAATTTACAGATAAAGTTCCATTATATTTAGCTAATGTAATATCCATTGCTAATCCAAGCTGATGTTCACTAGCACCTGGTGGAGCTGAATATCCGCTATATGGATTATATATACTCTTTTGATAACTATAAGATCTATATCCAGATAGAGCATATAAATAGTAATTTTCTTTTTCTGCTGCTTTAAATAACTCTTCTAATGCTCCTGCCGCTTCCTTTCTCATATATAATCTATTATTGCTATTAGCACTTCTCACATTTGGTAAAACTAAATCACTTGGCTGATAAGTAGATGGTAATTGCCTGCTTTTATTTACACAAACAGTTAAACTATCAGCTTCAAATATTCCTTCTGCTATTACTCTATCAACAGGCTCACTTAATACTTCTTCATCATTTAAAACTTTATTTACTTCATTTCCATCTTCATATGTTACTGTATAAAATCTTTTATTTTGTCCTTGAACGCCTTCTGAAACAACTCTACTTTCCCCTACAGGTGTTTTATAGTCCTTTACAATTACTTCATTGAATTCTATTGGCTCAATTACTTCCTCTGATTTTGTTAATACTCTATTTATTACTATTTTTTGATTATTTTTAATCTTATCTTCAATTTTACAATTTAACTTATCATTATCATTTAAGTTTATGTTAGCTTCCTTTATTGCTTGTCCAACTCTTTTTTCAGTAGTTTTTCTTTCAATAACCATACCATCAACTTCTATTATTATGTTTTTAGACTTATTTCCCATAAATCCATAAAATATACTTCCTATAAATACTGCAATCACAATATTTCTTATTAATTTCTTTTTCATTGTTTTCTCCAATTAATTATAAATATCTTTAATTATCATTATGAAAACTATTATAATACATTTTATTTATTAATGCCCACATTAATAATAAAAAAATGGTTTCATCAAGGTATATTAATCTATTTGTAAAAAATAAATTAATATACTTTAATAAAAACCATACCCTTCAGTTATTAAAAATATTATAAAATATTAATAATTTAAATAAAAATTACTATTTAAGCTTTTCTCCACAATATGGACAATATTCAAAATCATTTTCTAATTCCCTATTACACTTTGGACATTTTCTAATATAATAATTTTCATAACTATTATTTACTTTTTTTAAATCCCAATATGAAATTTCTGATTTTTCTCCTCTTTCAATTGCTTTTCCTTTTTCCTTATCTATATTAAATATAGAATTACACCCATTACAAATTACATAATATTTTTCATTCCACTTAAATAATGGTAAAAAAAAGAAATGAAAAAATGAATAAGTCTTTATTAATTTTGCTTCACTAGATTCATTACAATTTTTACAGCAAAAATTATTTAAAATTTTAATTTCTTTTTCTTTATTATCTATTCCAAATACACCTATAAAAAACATTTTCACACCTTCCTTATTTATATATTAACAATATCATCCCCCAAGTGTAAATATTTGTATTAAAATTTATTTTGTTTTATAATTAGTTAATAATACTTTTACGAAAGGAGCCATTTTATGCCTAGTTTAATTTTAGAAGGTGGAACACTTAGACCAATTTTTAGTGCTGGAGTAATGGATGCTTTACTTGACAATAACATTACTTTTCCATATTGTATAGGAGTTTCTGCTGGTATCACTAATGGGGTTTCTTACATTTCAAAACAAAAAGGACGTAATCTTGAAGTTGTAACTAAATATAGAAATGATAACCGTTATTTAAGCTATAGAAATTTTTTAAGATGTAAAAGTATATTTGGACTTGATTTTGTTTTTGATGAAATTCCAAATAATCTTATACCATTTGATATGGATACGTACAGAAAATATCCTGGAAAAGTATTAGTAGGTGTTACAAATGCACATACAGGTAAAACCGAATACTTAAATGGTAAAGATTTAGATGATAAAGCTACTATGTTAAGAGCTACTTGTGCTATTCCGCTACTTTTCCCAGTTATAAAAATCAATGGAAAGGAATATTATGATGGTGGACTTTGTGATCCAATTCCAATAAAGAAAGCAATTGCTGATGGTAATACTAAACATTTAATAGTTCTTACTCAGCCAAAAGGATATAAAAAAGAATTAAGTAAAAAAAATATATTAGTTGCTAAATTATTAAATAAAAAATATCCTAATTTAAAAACTCCCCTTTTAAATAGACATAATCACTATAATGAAACTGTTAAATTTTGTGAACAATTAGAAAATGAAGGAAAAGTATTAATATTAAGACCAGAATATAATTTAGATAGCTTTGAAAAGGATATTAATAAACTTAAATCGTCTTATGACCATGGATACAATTTAACAATAAATCATCTTTCTGAAATCAAAAAACTATTTGATTAACATTAATAAATTTATATAAAAAATAGTGCAATACAAAACTGTATACACTATTTTTTATAATTCATAATATTTTTTTAATTTTTTCTATTTCAAAATCTTTAATAATTTTTTGCTTATCTTCAGTATATAAAATTACACTTACTTTTCCATCTTTATATCTTAAAAATCTTGCCTTATTTTTATCACCAATTATATTGACAGCTTTTCCTCGTTTTAACTCCCTTACATTCTTTGAGTTACAATATTTACATTTATCATCTATAGTAAATACCCTTTGACAATCCAAACAATAATTTAATTTATACATTAACCCTTTCCTTTTAAAATATTTTTACAATAAACAATATGAAAATTTTAAATTACTTATTACAAATTACATAAATTTTTAAATATAAATTTTATGAGTATACTCTTCTTTAATATTTGAAATATTATTAGCATGATCTCCTATTCTTTCAAGGTTTGATAAAAGGTCAAAAAACATTACTCCTGCATTAGCATAACATTGTTTAGCATTTAATCTTGCTATATTATTATTTCTAAATTTCTTCTCAAGAGTATCAATTTTATCTTCTATTTCTTCATTAATATCATTATTATTTTTATTATTTTCAAATGATTTTATTGCAATATCTAATGATTTTAATGTTATTTGAAAAATTTCATTCATTTCACTTAATGCCTCATCTGACATTTCTATTTTATTATTAATTTTACTCATTGCAAGCTCTACAATATTTTCTGCATGGTCTCCTATTCTTTCTACATCATTTATAGTATGATAAAGTATACTTACTAATTGAGCATTTTCTTCTGGTAGATTATGTTGTGATAATTCAATTAAATATTCTGTTATTTCTCTTTCCAACCTATTTATAACTTTTTCATTTTCATATACCTTATTAATACGATTTTCATCCCCTAAAAAAAATGCTTCCATTGCTAATTTAAAGTTATTTTTTGATATGTTTGCCATTCTAATAGTTTCCTTAATAGCTTGTGTACTTGCAACCATTGGTGTTTCTAAAAGCTTCTTATCTAAATATATTGCTCCATAAGGTTCTTTTTCATCGTTTTCAGGTAATATTTTATTTATAAATTTAATAAAGTAATTTGATATTGGTAATACTGCCAATGTTATTAATATGTTAAAAATAGTATGCGAATTTGCAACTTGTCTTCCTAAATTATCTGGATTTAAAAAGGCAACAAATTTTATAATATATGAAGCTAATGGCAAAAATATAATAGTTCCAAATATATTAAATGAAAGATGTAATAATGCTGCTTTCTTTGCTGTTCTATTTGCTCCTAATGAAGCTATTATCGCTGTAACACATGTACCTATATTACATCCTAATACTATTGGAAATGCAATTTTCATGTCAATTGTTCCAGCTGATGCTAATGCAACTAATATAGCTGTAGTTGCTGATGAACTTTGTACTATTGCTGTTATTATAACCCCAACTAAAACGCTTAATACAGAATATCTTCCTAAAACTATTACTGCCTTTTTAAACACTTCTAACTCTGCTACTGGCTTCATTGATGAAGACATTAATCCCATCCCCATAAATAATATTCCAAATCCAATTAAAATCATAGAAATATCCTTAATCTTTTTTTTCTTAGCCGTTAATGCACATATTTCTCCAACTCCAATAAATATAGGTGCAACTACTTCTAATCTAAAACTTACCATTTGTGCTGTTATTGTCGTTCCAATATTAGAACCCAATATAACACCTATAGCTTGACTTAAATCCATTAATCCAGCATTAACAAAACTAACTACCATTACTGTGGTTGCACTAGAACTTTGTATTATGGCTGTAACTGCAGTTCCAACTAATACTCCCATAACTTTATTACTAGTAATTTTCTCCAAAATACCTTTTAATTTCTCTCCCGAAACATTTTCAAGTCCATCACTCATTTGTTTCATTCCATACAAAAATAAGCCTAAGCCCCCAAAAATACCTGTAAAAATTTCAAAGCTATTCATATACCTTATAATACCTCTCACCTTTAATTAAAATAATGTAAATATTTTATGATTTCATAATCTCTCTTTAACTATATTCTATTTTTTCTTAAATAAGTCCTTAAAAATTTTATAACTTAACATAAATTTCTATACAAAAAAGCTGGAACTCATTATAATATAGTTCCAGCTTTAAAAAATATCATTTTAAATAATTATATTAATATTCTTTTATTAATTTATTCTTAATTCAGTTTCAGCATCAAAGAAATGTAATGCACCTAAATCAAATCCAAAGTTATGCTTTTCACCAACTTCATATTGATGATATCCAGGTACAGTTATTACAAGATCTTTACCACTCTTAAGTTTAACATAAAGAGTCTTTTCTTTACCTAAAACTTCTATAACATCTATTGTAGCTTCAAATGTATCATTTTTAGCATCTCCAACAAACCTTTCAGAACGAATTCCTAAATATACATCCTTTCCATTATATGAAGCTAATGACTTTAAATCTTCATCTGATGGTGTAATAGAAATTAATCCATCTTCAGAAACAAATTTCTTTCCATCTATTTTACCCTTAATCATATTGATTGTTGGAGATCCAATAAATCTAGCAACAAACATATTTTGTGGCTTATCGTAAAACTCATATGGTTTACCAACTTGTTGAATTTTCCCATCATTCATTAAGACAATTTTTGTTGCCATTGTCATAGCTTCTACTTGGTCATGTGTTACATAAATAGAAGTTGTTCCAAGTGCTTTATGAATTCTAACTAATTCAACTCTCATATGCTCTCTTAACTTTGCATCTAAGTTAGAAAGAGGTTCATCCATTAAGAAAACACTTGGCTTTCTAACGATTGCTCTTCCTAAAGCAACTCTTTGTCTTTGTCCCCCAGAAATATCTGATGGTTTAGAATATAAATATTTTTCAATTTGAAGTAATTTTGCTGCTTCATTAACACGTTCATTAATAATATTTTTTCTTTCTTTTCTCATTGATAATGAAAATGCCATATTATCATAAACGGTCATATGTGGATATAAAGCATAACTTTGGAAAACCATTGCTATATCTCTATCCTTTGAAGCTAGCTTGTTTACTCTCTTTTCTCCAAATATTAAATCCCCTTCAGTAATTGAATTAAGTCCAGCAATCATACGTAATAAAGTAGTTTTACCACATCCAGATGGCCCTAAAATTACACAAAAGTCCTTATCTTCAATTTCTAAATTTATATGTCTTAAAGTAAAGTCTTCTCTACTTTCATATTTCTTTCCTATATTATTTAATGTTACTTTCATATCTACTATCTCCTATCCTATCCTTTTGTAGCCCCATTTGAAAGACCTGATACTAATTGTTTTTGTAATACAATGAATAAAATTACTATAGGTATTGCTGTTAAAAGTGCACCTGCTGTAAATGCTGGCTGATTTATTGTACGTTCATCTGTTATAAGAGTTTGTAAACCAGCAGCTAATGTATAGTCAGCTGATGAATTTAACAATACTTTTGGTAATAAGTAATCACCAAATGGTCCTATAAATGACCATAACCCTATTATTGCAAGCATTGGTCTTGCAATTGGCATTATAATAAGTCTATATATTTTCATGCTAGAGCAACCATCTATTTTAGCTGCATCATCTAGCTCTGTAGATATTGAATCTAAATACCCCTTTAAAATTATTGTATTACCTGCTATACCACCACCTGCATATATAAGAATAAGCATCATTTGTCTTGTAAAGCCTGGCATAATATCTGATGCAATAGAATACATTGTAAAATATGCTGTAATACCAACAAATGTTGGGATTGTTTGGATAAGCATAACTGTCATAAGAGATGCTTTTTTCCCTTTAAATCTATATCTTGAATATGCATATCCAGTAAATGAAACTATTATTATAACTAAAATTGCTGTTGTAATACTTACAAATAAAGTATTTCCCATCCATTTTAAATAATCAGTTTCCTTAAATAATATTTCAAAATGTTTGAATGAAAATTTAAATTTCCCACCAATTATAAGTCTGCTTGATTGTGCTCCATTAAATGATGATATCACTATTTGTGATATTGGAACTATTACTATTACTGCCCATAGTATTAAAAATATATATGATATAGCAAGTGCTATTTTTCCTCCTACAGTAAGAGGTTGCTTATCAGAAAGATATAAATCATTTTTCTTATTTTTAAATATACTCATCATTCCTACCCCCTCTTAAATGCATCTGTATTTCTATACCCTATATATGCAATAATCATAAGTGCTATAGATATAATAACTGTTATAGTTGCTCCAATAGCTTGATATTGATTATTCATAGTTAACTTAAATATATAAGATATTAATAGGTCTGATGAACCTGCAAGGTTACCATATTTAGTTGGATCAAATGGTCCCCCATTATTAAATAATGCTATAATACTATAGTTATTAAAGTTAAATGTATATTGCCCAACTAAAAGTGGTGCTGTTTGGAATAAAACAAGAGGTACTGTTATTTTAGTTAATTTATTAAAGTTTGTAGCTCCATCAATATCAGCAGCTTCATATAATTCAGCATTAATAGATTGAAGCACTCCTGTTGATAGTAAGAATATATATGCACTACCTAACCATGCTTGTATACATATTAACGTAATTCTTATAACAAATGGATCATTTTTTATTGAGAATTTTGCTCCAAAAATACCTTTTAGTGCATTTACTACTGTTCCACCATCAGCTGCTAAAATACTAAAGAATAGTATTGAAATAAATGCAGGTACTGCCCAAGGTAAAAGATATATTGATCTAAATAAAACTTTTCCTTTAACTCTGTCATTGTTAAGAACTATCGCTAAAATAAATCCTAATGCAATTGCTAAAGTTGTAGCTCCTATAGTCCAAATTATTGTCCATCCTAATATTCTCCAGAATATTGAACCAACCATTCCTTGTCCTAAGAAAATCATCTTATAGTTCTTTAATCCTTCCCATCCAAACTTAGCTTGAGTGTCTGGTCCCATTCCTGTAAATGCTAAAAGAATCGTTGTAACAACAGGGATACAAACTATAAAAATAGTAATTATAGCTGCTGGCGATAAAACTAAATAAGGGAATCCATCTTCAAATAAAATTTGCTTAGTTTCTGTCCAACTTCTGTATCTAGTCCCCTTAATTGTATCTTTTTCAACTTTATTTGCATCCTTGAAACATAAATAGATTAAAAATATTCCTATTAATACTAAGAATATTGCAAGTATACCTTCAATCATAAAGATAATTGATCTGTCAAGTCTTCCTTTACCAGCTGCTAATGATACAAGCCCTGCAATACCTTCCCCTTTATAGTTTCCATATCCTAAGGCATATGGAATAGCCACGGCATATATATATATTGTTGCAAAGAACATTATAATCGCTTTTACATATTGTTTATTTATACATTGGGCTAAACCTGGAATTAAGAATGTAACCCAAGATACCCATGGTAAAGTTTTTTCACTTTCAACTGGATAAACTCTTCTTAAATCTGCAACATTAATATTTACAGTATTAATTTTTTGTTTAATAGCTTTTGAAAGCTCATACTTCTTATTTTTTATAATTTCTTCATTATAAATTTTTTCATTTTCAAATGATTTAACTAATATTGCTTCTTTATATCTTCTTTTTAACTCTTTAATTGTATTATCTTTTGCTTGTCTTGAAATTAATCCTTCTTTACACTTAGATTTAACCTCTTTAATTCTATCTTGTAACTTTTTATTTTCCTCTTCTTTAAATGATTTAAATTCAATTTCAAATTTTTCATTTTCTTTTTGATTTATCTTAGTTAACTTATCTTGTGCCTTTACTAATTCGCTTGATGCAGATTTTGCAAATTCAATTACTGGTGGTATTTGTGCAATTTCAATTTTGCTTTGTTCATATATCAATTCTGCATCATAAGTAAGTTTAGTATAATTTTTATAAAATTTAACTAATTGCTTAGCTTTAAATAATCTTATTTCTAGTTTTTGAACTTTAGATGGTAAATTTTTATCTACCTTTGATTTATAATTAGAGATATTTTTATTTACTTCTGAAAGAAATGCCTTTTCCTTATTTTTATACTCCGCTAATTGCTTATTATAAGGGTGATCTTTCTTATTTTTAACTAGCTGATTTAATTTATTTTGTAAATCTTGTTTTTCCTTACCAGTTGCAGCTTCAATTTTTTCCTGTAAAACCGAAACTTCATATAGGTATAAATTTTTTCTATCATATTCTCGATTAATATTATCATATAAGCGCTTATTGAATTTTCTCAACCCTTTTACCTCCTTTTATACCTTCTGAATAACTCTATGCTTAAATACTATTAACATTTTTGATACACTTCCCTAAGTAACCCATTATAAAAATTAAAGCTAAATAACCTATTATACATCCGATAAATAATATTGAATAAAACTGTTCTCCTAAAAATGTTAATACAAATGCCCCTACTATAATTACAGACCATATTATTACAAACATCTTATTAACTCTAAGTTTTGTAAAAGTAAAATAACTGTGAATTGCCACAGCCATTGGTGTTATTACTCTAATAAAAAATGTTGCCATACATATATTTAAATATGTAGAATATAACTCATCTGTTGTCTTTGTTAATAAATCTTCTCCTAAATTACTGCTAAATAACCACATATTAAATAATTCTGCATCTTTTGCTTTAATCAATATTTCAAGTGATGTTAGCATTATAATTAATGAACATATTGTTACTATTGTATAAAATATACCTTTTGGCATTTCTATACTTTCTCTCATGTGGAATTCCTCCCATTAATTAAAAGCCAATTTAAGTTAATAATTTTTATTATATTATAAAATTGAATATACTAATAATTTTTAGGAAAATATAGCGATTTAAATATTTCAGAAACACTTAATAAAGTGTTTCTGATTAATATATAATACACTATTAACTTAAATTAGCGTATTTAACTTTTTAACTCATTTAATATCTGTAAAACTTTTATTGATTAAGATTTGCCATCATACCATCAAATGATGCTTTAACTTCCTTATATGCTTCTTCTGCATTTGCAGGGTTTTTAGCAGACCATGATAATAAAGCATTTTGCCATGTATCCCAAACTTGTCCATATTCACTAAACAAAGGTCTATTTTCAGCAACTTTATAACTATCGTAAGTAGCTTCAATAACTTTTAATTGTAATTTATCTATTCCTTGATAATTATCAATTGTAGCATTTTCTAATATCTTACCTGTTGCATAAAATAATTCTTTTGCATTTTCAGGATTTATAAGCTCTTTAATAAATGCTTCTGCAATTTCCATTTGTTCTTCATTATCTTCACATCTTGCATTTATTCCAAGACCCCATCCACCTTTCCAGTGTTTTAATGGTTGTCCATTAAATGTGATTTGACTTAATGGAATTATTTGTAAGTTGTCATCACTTCCAACTAACTCACTAACTGAAGAAGTAGCCCAAGGACCATCAATCTTTACAGCATCGCTTTCACCTGTTTTAAATTGTTCATCAATATATCCTCCAGCAGCATCTTTATCCCATAAAGATGTATTGTTTTCCTTATGAGCTTTCCAGTAATTATATAATCCTTCAAATAATTTTTTTTGTTGTTCTGTTAATTCTGACCATTCTTTGGTAGCATCACTTTTTAAATCTTTTGATAGTAAATCAAAATCAGCTGAATTAGTAAATGCAACTCCATACCATGCATCATGAACAGTTGTTAAAATTTGATTGTATTCTAAGCTTGTAAATTCAATTTCTTTGCTTGTATCAATATTTGCTGCCTTAGCATTTTCAACATTAACATATCCAATTAAAGTTTCTATATTGTAAGGGAATGCTAAATATTCACCATCAATTTTAAAGTTTCCACCTAATCCATTTTCAAAATCATTAAATCCACCAACTTCTTTTGCCATTTCATCAGCGGGTATTGCAGCTAAAACTTGATTCTTAGCTAAGCTATATAATCTATCTGCTGGTAAAGCAAATACATCAGCAATATCTGAGTTTGTTGCATCTGTTTTATCTAATACATCTAAGTGGTCAAATGATCCTGTTTCAAGAATTTCAATTGTTGCATTTGGATATTTTTCTACTATTGTATCCTTAACCTTTTCATAATAACTTACCCATTCTTTTTCTGCTTGAACCTTTAAAGTTACCTTCTTATCACTATTTCCTGATGAAGTAGTAGTTTTATCATCATTTCCCTTATTACTTGATCCACAAGCTACAAAATTTACAGATGTTGCTGCTACAAGTAATGTTACTAATAATTTTTTCATAATAATTCTCCTCCACTTTTACACAAAATCAATTTATTTTTAAAGTTGATAACAACTTAAAATACATAATAAATATTATTTAACCTTTTTAGAAACGGTTCCATTAAGAAAAATAATAAAGTCTATTTATAATTAACATTATAAATATTTATCTAAAGTTAATAACTTTCATATTAGGTATCGTTTCCAAAGTGTATCAAAAATTAAAACCCACCCTTTTGTAACTTTTTTCAATTTTTAATATTTTTTTCTTTGTTTATGTTTACATTATATCTAATTCATTAATAGTAGTCAATAAGTTTCAAAAAATATATTGTGTTAAATTCATCTCTAATTTTATACATTTAAGTTATTTATTTTTATATCATTTCTCATAATCAATTTAAATTTTGTATAAAATCATCAAATAAAATTTCACTTTAATCCATTTTCAATACTTATTTTTCCAATTATTATTAAGTTAATTGTGCTATTTAATTTATATTTAATTTATTATTTGGTATTATAATTAAAAATTTACTTTCTTATTTTAAGGAGAATAACAAATGATTGATACATATGTAAACAGTAAAAAACTAATTGGATCAATTTAATTATTTAGATTCAATTCAAATTTGTACAACATTATATTAAATTTCATATAATGTTATATAGCCCCCTTCATAAAATCAATTGTATGGAGTTTATTAAATTGCACTATGAAAACAATAAAATTAATAATGATGAATTTGAAGAGTACTTTAAACAATTAGATATTCAACTTGCAAATATTGAAAAATTCGGTTCCTCTCTATTAGTTATAGGTTATTTTTTCTTTATCCATGGATCTAACTTAGATATTTTAGAAATTTTAGACATTAATAATACTGGTGAAACTTCAACTTCAGTTACTTTGCTTGGTGCTGAATTTATATTGGTTGGATATATATTTTTATTTATTGAATCTACCAATAGATTAGAGGAAAGACGATTTCAAAAAGAAGTTTTATCTCAAGATATAGATTTATCACCTTATGAAAATTTATATCATGCATATCTTTTTTCAATTTTAATTAATATAATTAGAGTACATGCTTTATCTGAAATTTATAAAACTAGTCAAACTGGTGAAGTATTTGTATAGGTTATTTATAAATTATATAACCTATACAACTTCTTAATTTACTTTTTCCAAAAATAAGGTTCATATATTTTTTTAAGCTTTTTACCATTTCATTAGAATAATTTCCACTAATCACTATGCTATTTTCTTCTTTAACAGTTTCAAATCTAATTATTTTATCAACATTAATAATTGACTTTATTTCATTTATCATATTTTCCTTATTAGCATTTTTATTATATACTTTTATGTATGAATATCCCGGAAAATCTTCTGATTCATATTTTAAAACTTTAAAATTTTCCACATAACCTATTTAAATCATTTCTATGTATACTTTATTTATTTTTTCATTTTATTCTATACACATTAAATAAGTTGCTCCATATCTTTCTGAAAGCTCTTCTTAATAAATCCTAACAGTACCCTATTGCTGATTTAATAATTCGCATCCCTACTGGTGGAAGTGCTTCATATTTTAACTTCATTAATATCCCCACTTTTTTTAATTAAACTATATAATTTCTCTTAAATTTATACAATAATTCAATAAATTAATATTTTTTAAATTTTATTATATTATAAAAAAATTAACATATACTAATGTTAATAATAGGTTATTTCTTAAGGATGTGATGAGTTATGAAAGATTTTTTTGAAAAATTCTTTATAGTTGAAGGGATTTTATTTGGAATAATAGGTATTTTATTTTTTTTAAGACCTTTTAGCACTCTTGTAAATTTAGTTAATGTATGTGGTGTTTTAATTATTGTTACAGGAATATTTACATTACTTAGATCATTTTCATCTTCAACTAAAATATTTTTAATTATTAATGGTATAATTTCAATCTTATTTGGGATAATTTTGTGTATTTCTCCTATAGATACAGTTGATACAGTAGCTGTTTTATGTGGTATATGGGCTCTTATTAGAGGCATTTATCTTTTTATAATTTCCTTAAAATATAAAAGTTTAGGTTTTAACTTTAACACGATTTATAGTATTCTCTTAGTACTTTTAGGATTAATAATTCTTGCTAATCCTGTTATTGCAATAGCTGCAACACCTTATATCCTTGGAACTTATTTTGTTGTAATGGCAATTTGTGAAATATTCTTAGGATTTCAAATTTAGTTTTAAAAACTTTATAAAAAAATAAAATCTCTAAGTTATTTATACATAGAGATTTTATTTTTGTAATATATCACCAATTTAAAATTACTATTATACACATATATTATTCATCATATATGTGTATTTTCATATTATAATTATTATTTCTATTTTATAAGGAAGTTTATATATGACTGATAATTTAATAAAAAATCATGGAACAAGTATAATAATTTTAAGTTATAATAATTTAAATTATACTAAACAATGCCTAGAAAGTATTAGAAAATATACTCATAATGAAAATTACGAAATCATTGTTATAGATAATAATTCTAATGAAGAAACAAAAAATTGGTTAAAAACTCAATATGATATAAAACTTCAATTAAACACTTATAATAGGGGTTTTCCTGGTGGATGTAATGATGGTATAAAACTAGCCAATCCCCTTAATGATATTTTACTTTTAAACAATGATATTGTTGTTACTTATAATTGGCTTACAAATTTAAAAATTGCTTTATATAGTAATGACAATATAGGTGCTGTTAGCCCGGTAACAAACTCATCTTCTTATTGGCAAAGCATTCCTACTACTTATAAAACACTAAATGAAATGCAGGAATTTGCTTATAAAATAAATATAAGTGATAAAACTAAATGGGAAGAAAGAATTATGTTAGTTGGCTACAGCATGCTTATAAAAAAAGAAGTTCTTGATAAGGTTGGATTGCTTGATGAAATTTATTTTCCTGGAAACTTTGAAGATGATGATTATTGCTTTAGAATAATTAATGCTGAATATAAACTTTTATTATGCCATGATACATTTGTTCATCACTATGGCAGTGCTTCTTTTAGCACAGATAGTTCCTATAACGAAATACTTCAAAAAAATAAAAGAAAATTTGAAGAAAAATGGAATATAGATATTTCAGATGTTTATTTTAACTTAGCTTATTTAGCAATAATACCTGAAATAAATGATTTAAAAGTATTAGACATATATGGTAATTGTGGTGTTAATGGATTAATGCTTAAATTTCATAGAAAAAATATAGATTTTTATATTGGAAATAATAATAATGGTTCTTATAAAATAGCTAGTAAATTACTTAAAACATTTTCTATGGATAGTATTGATATTAATTTTGATTATATTTTAATAAATAATGATGCTAAATTTTTAAAAGATGTTTTAGCTAAAAGTTTATTATTTAAAGCTTTAAAATCTTCTAAAAATATTGCTTTATTTATTAATCCCTCATTATATACTAATTATACTTCTGAAAATTCTAAAAACCTATCACTTTTAATTTATTATTTAAAAACTAAGTTTAATTTTATCTTAAATAGTGAAATTTCTTATGGAAATAATAGAATTAACATTTTCACAAATAAATTTATTAATTAAAGTTTTATCACATAATATAAATTGTACTATAGTTTAGACTAGCTAAACTATAGTATTGCTAATTAATCTCTTGTTAATATATCATTCCAAGCATCAACTATTGTTCTTTCTTACTCTTCAATTGAATAGTTATATAAAATAAATTTTCTTGCTGTTTTAGCTTTAAACAAATATTCTTCCTCTTTATTTTCTATTAAATCAATAACTAATTCTACATTTTTACATATCTCAATTATATTACCTTGATTTATATGATAAGAAAACTCATTTTTAAAATATTCTAATCCTCCTTGCCCATGATATCCTATAACAATACATCCCATTGCCATTGCCTCAGCTGCTTATAATCCAAAGCCCTCTTCATCAGATAAACTTATAAAAATTTTACTCTTTTCTAAGCGTAAGTGAATTATATTTTAATTTTAGCTATCTTTCTATAATTCCTTCTCTAGAAAACTTAAATATTTTAGATATATACTGTCATTCTGGAAGTAATGGTCTCATACTTAAATCAAATAGAAAAAACTTAAATTTTTATATGGCTGAAAATTCTTCTCCTTCTTTTAAAATAGAATCTAAACTTCATAAAACCTATATTCCTTACAATAGTCCAATAAATTTTGATTATGTTATTATTGATTATTATGAAAAGTTTTCAAATGATATTAATGCCCAAAATATAACTTATAAAGCATTAGAAACTACTAATAATCTCATTGTTTATATTATTAAAGATTTGTATATAAATCATGATAGTGAATATTATAAAAAGCTATTACTATTTACCAATAATTCAATTAGTAACTTTAAATTAAATAATTTATTGCAATATACTTATGGTAATCAAATTATATTGCAATTTTCCAAGCCCAATAATTAACAAATATAAAAATGTCAATCATATAATTTATTATAAAAAATCTACAGTATATTTAAAAGTACTTAAAATATACTGTAGATTTTTTTATTGTCTATTATAATAATTAATTCCCTCACTAGGCTTAAAATAAGTTCTTATATATCCATCAGATGATACAAAAACTATTTCATTTTTATCTTCATCATAATATATTTCATCATTATCTTCTGCTTCTAACTTATGTAAAGAATATGGAGAATTAATAACTTCATTTGCACCCTTTAAATATTCCTCCTTAGTAGAATATCCAAATTCATTTCCATGCTTTAAGAAATGCTCTTCCCATAGCTTATCATTTCTAAATTCAAGTGATTTAGTATTTTGTTGTTGCGTACTTTGCTGATTGTTAAATATCGTATTCCAATCAAGGTCTATATTGAAAAATTTACTTATAATTAAAAATAAAACTATTAATCCAGCTACAACAATACTTCCTAATGTTGTTTTATTTTTATTATTCTTGTTTTCATTATTTTTTAATGAATTATATATATTTTTACTATTATTATCAATATTACTGTTATTAGATTTTAAATTTTTATTATATGTATTATTTAAATCATCTTTATTATTTTTATTTTCTTTTCTACACTCACTACATCTTTTAGGTAAATCTAAATTTTTTTCTTTATAAAATTTTATTTCTGAATCATTAAGTGTAAATTCTTTTCCACATTGCTTACAAATTCTTTTTATCAAATCTTTCCTCCTTTTAAGTAGCAAATAAAATTTATATTTGCATTACTATGTTTTAATATAATTATATATAGATATTTTACTTATGTCTACTTTTACATATTTATCTTATAAATAAATCAAAGAGCTCCATAAAGTTGAATTAATAAATTCCCTCTATGTGTAGCTCCTCATTTTTAAATTATTTATTATATAAATTTCATTTTAACATTTTAAGTATACTAATCTTATTTTTAATATTTATTTATATATAATTTACTGTAGTAAACATTCATCCAATACCTATTGCTCTATTATTTGTTACATGATGTAGCATATGACAATGCACTAGCCATATTCCTGGATTTCTTGCTTCAAATTCTATATCCCAAGTTTCTTCCGAAGATACTAAGATTGTATTCTTATAAATTTGATTCTTTTTTCTTATTGGAAATCCATCTGCTCCTACGATTTTAAATTCATGTCCATGCAAATGAATTGGATGATGATGAATTTGAATATTTCCAAATCTAATATTAACAATATCACCATAGCTTACTGGAAGAGGCTTAGTATTAATACAATATTTTCTATTCACCGTAAAAAAATTAAATAAAATTTTGATAATAAATAAGAACTAGCTTCTACCCACAATAAATAAAATCTAGTTCTTCTTTGTCTATATAAAATAATTAATCTTCTAATAATTACTTAATAAATTTTGATTATTTACTATACTACTTTTGTTGTCCATTCTTCACAGCTCCAAATATCTGTTACAACATCCTTATAGAACTCTGGTTCGTGGCATACTAGTAATATACTTCCCTTATATTCCTTTAAAGCTCTCTTAAGCTCATCTTTAGCTTCAACATCTAAATGGTTAGTAGGCTCGTCTAGGATTAAGATATTTGTTTCTTCATTAATAAGCTTACATAATCTAACCTTAGCTTGTTCTCCTCCACTTAATACACATACCTTACTTTCAATATGCTTAGTAGTTAAACCACATTTAGCAAGAGCTGATCTTACTTCATATTGAGTTTTAGAAGGGAACTTTTCCCATACCTCTTCAATACAAGTATTATAATTAGCTTCCTTAATTTCCTGTTCAAAGTAACCAATTTGTTGATATTCACCTAAATTAGCTTCTCCACTTAATGAAGGAATTAATCCCATTAAACTCTTTAAAAGAGTAGTCTTACCAAGACCATTTGCTCCAACTAAAGCAATCTTTTGTCCTCTTTCCATATAAAGATTAAGAGGCTTAGTTAATGGCTCATTATATCCAATTACTAAATCCTTAGTTTCAAATATAACCTTACCTGAAGTTCTTCCTTTTAAGAAATTAAATTCTGGCTTTGGTTTTTCTGCTGCAAGCTCAATCATTTCCATCTTATCTAGCTTCTTTTGTCTAGCCTTTGCCATCCCACTAGTTGCAACTCTTGCTTTATTTCTAGCAACGAAATCCTTAAGTTGAGCAACTTCTGCTTGTTGTCTTTCATATGCTGCTTCTAATTGTGCCTTGTTTGCTTCATAAATTCTTTGGAATTCATAATAATCTCCAACATATCTAGTAAGCTTTTTATTTTCAACATGATAAATTAAATTAATAACTGAATTTAAAAATGGAATATCATGTGATATTAATATAAATGCATTTTCATAAGCTTGTAAGAATCTCTTTAACCATTCAATATGAGCTTCATCTAAATAGTTAGTAGGCTCGTCTAATAATAATATGTCAGGATTTTCAAGTAAAAGTTTTCCTAACAATACTTTTGTTCTTTGCCCACCACTAAGCTCAGTTACATCTCTATCAAGTCCTACATCTAAAAGACCTAACCCCTTAGCAACTTCCTCTGCCTTAGCATCTATAACATAAAAACCATTATTATCTAACATGTCTTGAATAACAGATGTTCTTTCTAAAGCCTTATTCATTTCATCTTCATTCATTTCGCCCATTCTATTATAAAGATCATTCATTTCAGCTTCCATGTCAAATAAATATTTGAATGCACTTCTTAATACATCTCTAATAGTTAGACCTTTTTCTAATTCAGCATGCTGATCCATATATCCAACTCTAACTCTGTTGCTCCAAATTACCTTACCTTCATCTGGCATTAACTTACTTGTTATTATATTCATAAATGTAGACTTACCTTCACCATTTGCTCCAATAAGACCTACATGCTCTCCCTTAAGTAATCTAAATGATACATCTTCAAATATTGCTCTATCACCAAATCCATGGCTAATATTCTTAACTGTTAAAACGCTCATTTTTGTCCTCCATCATTGTAATATTTATGTACAAATTTATTTATATACAATAAAATAAGGGCATATCCAGTTTGTGATTTAAAATTTTCTAACAATAAATTATTAACTTAATTTTGCCTTAATCTTAATTAATAACTTATTGTTCTTAACTGGCTATTCCCTTATTAATTATACATAATTTTTGTTCAAAATAAATAGAAATTTGTTTCTATTTTTAGTAATCATATTCTCTTGTATCTTCACAAATTGAAATCTTAAGTAATTCTTCTTCTACTGTCTTTTTATATGAACATAAAAACTCATTTAATTCATTATCACTTAAATCAATCTTTTCTGAACTCTTTAAAATAACATTATTTTGATCTAAAAGAATAGTAAGATTATTTTTATCATTTTTTATACTATATTCAGTTGCACCTTTTACTTTAAGTCTATCTTTATACTTTTCTTGAAATCCCACTGTTCTTCTAAATTTTTCATAATCTTGAGGATCAGTTGAAATATTATCTAAACCTAATCTTTTTAATTGCTCTTCAAATCCAGTAGTGTCTATACCATATCTCTCCATAAGTTTAGTTTGCATCTTTAAAAACTTATCTTGTGAAATATTATTTTTCATCATATATTCCGTTAATTGACTTGAAAATTCAGCCATTGATAGTTTTCCTTCAGCCACTTTATAATATAAACTATAAATATATGATTCAAATTGATCTACATCTTTATCATTAACTCTATTTTTAAGCTCATTAAAGTCAATTATTTTATCCATGTTATCTCCTCCTAAGCTCATTGTTCCTTTACAAATATTATATACCATATGGATTGCTTTTTCTACAAAATAAAGCTTCATTAATAAATTCTTTTAAAGTAAAATAAAGCCAAACCTTATATTTTTCCATAAAGTTTAGCTTTTATAAAATATTTATCTTATTTAATTTTCCATACCTTTATTTCAGCTTTTGCACTTCCATCAGCAAAAATGCTTAATTCATTACTTTCATCACCTGTAAATATTCTTGAGGTAAATACTTCTTCTCCATCATTAACAAATACTTCTATAGATGAAATATCCACAAATATTTGAAGCTTTAATTCATCCTTATCATATTTACACTTTCTTTGTGTTCCATATTCTAATGCAAATTTTTCTTTTGACTTACTTCTATCTAATACAAGCTTTTTATTTTCTATATCATAATAAAATACAGTTTCTTCATTTATGCTTTTTCTTAATTTTAGTCCTATATATTTACCATTAAAATTATTGAAATTACATATTAATTCATAAGATTTTTCATTAAATCCCTCTATTGCTTTTTCTTCATTATTTAACTCATATGAAAATTCTAATTTTTCTCCTCTAAGCTGCTCTAATTCTTTTACTGGTTTTTGAATTAGTCTTCCATTAACTAATTGTAATTCTCTAGGTAAAGTTAAACAATGAGCCCATTGATTTTTGTCACTAGGGTAATCAATTTCAGGTAATCCCATCCATCCAATTAATATTCTTCTATTTTTATCATCTGTCATAGTTTGAGGTGCATAAAAATCAAATCCTCTATCTAATTCAGTAAATTCTCCATGTTTAAATTCTCCATTAGAAAAATCAATATTTTCTCCTAGTAAATATCCAGATTGAAATATATTTTTATATTTATCTCCCTCTGCTTTTAATCCTTGTGGTGAAAATATAAGAACTCCTTTATCATCAAACTTTAAGTAATCTGGACACTCCCACATAAATCCATTGCCAAAGAAACTTGTTTTTATTTCTCCTTTAAATGTCCAATCTTTTAAATTATCTGATTCATAATATACTATAGTGCCTAAATTTTCTTTTCTTTCTGCTCCAATTAAGCAATAATATTTATTATTATCTTTAAATACTTTAGGATCTCTAAAATTATCTGTATACTCTTTTGGCACGTCCTTAATTATCGCTTCATTGTTCTTAGTTATTTTTCCCTCCTTATCCATTATGGCTAAGCATTGATACGGATTTCTAACCCATTCCTTATTTCTTGTATTTCCTGTATAAAATAAATATAACTTATCATCTTCAGCTATACCACTACCAGAAAATGCTCCATGACTTTCAAAATGTTCTGTTGGAATTATACCAACACCACAATCTTTCCAATTAACTAAGTCTCTTGAAGAAACATGATACCAATGCTTTACTCCATGTACAGGACCTAAAGGAAACCATTGATAAAACAAATGATATTCATTATTATAATAAGAAAATCCATTTGGGTCATTTAATAATCCTGTTGTAGGCTGAATATGAAACTTTTGTCTATATGGACAACTGTTTACTATATCTCTTAATTCAGTTAGTTCTTCATTTGATGCTTCTAATATTGTTCTATATCTTTCTTCTCTTGTCCATTCTTTCATATTAATTTCTCCTAATCTTCCATTTTAAAATTATTTACTTATCAGAAAATAGAAGGCATTAGCATATGCTAATTCCTCCTATTTTTCTAAAATATTTTATGCTGCAAGCTCTTTATTTTCAACAGCTTGTTTTTTATTCATAACCTTAGCTATAACAATAGTTGAAATAACTGCTACTGCCATTGAAAGTATCATAGCAATTATATAGTTAACTATAGATGTAGGTCTTATTGATATAATTCCTGGTAAACCTGCTGCCCCTGGAGATATTGCAAGTACTTTTGTAAGCATTACATACCCTGATCCAACTGCAGAACCTATCATTGCTCCAAAGAAAGGATAACGTAACTTTAAGTTTACACCAAATATTGCTGGTTCAGTTATTCCTAATAAAGCTGAAATACCAGATGCTGAAGCTATTCCCTTCATCTTATTATCTTTTCTTAATATTAAAAGTACTGATAATGCAGCTGCACCTTGTGCTACATTTGACATTGCTGCTACTGGGAATATAAATGACCCTCCTGTAGTTGCTATATCTGCTAATAATTGAGTTTCTATAGCAACAAAACTATGATGCATACCAGTAATAACTATTGGTGCATATAAGAATCCAAATATTGCTCCACCTATTGGCCCTAGTGTATTTATTAACCATAATAAACCTGATGTTATTCCATCTCCAAAAACTCTCATTACAGGTCCTATAACAACAAATGTTAATATACCAGTTATAAATACTGTAAATAATGGTGTTAATAAATTATTTAATACTGAAGGTATTATTTTGTGTAAAGTTTTTTCTACTTTAGCTAGTACAAATGCTGCTGCTAAAACTGGAAGTACAGTTCCTTGGTATCCAACCTTAGCTATTGTAAAACCAAATATATTCCATACTGGTACAGTTCCTTCTAAAACTGCTGCACCATAACTATATCCATTTAATAAATCTGAATGAATCATAAGTGCACCTATACAAGCACCTAAATATGGGTTTCCACCAAAAGCTTTAGCTGCTGAGAACCCTAAGAATATTGGTAAAAATGCAAACCCAGTATTAGCAAAAGTATTTATTAATTCTGCTAAGTCTTTAAATTGTGGATATGCTTCAACTAATGATTTTCCTTCAATAAATAATCCTTGTGATGTAAGTATATTATTTATTCCCATTAATAAACCTGCTGCTACTAATATAGGTAATATTGGAACAAAAACATCTGCTAACGATTTTAATAATCTTTGTGCAGGATTTAACTTTTTATCAGCTTCTTTTTTAAGCTCATCTTTACTCCCTTCTTTAATATTAGCCATTTTTATAAATTCTTTATAAACTTCATCAACAACACCAGAACCTAAAATAATTTGGAATTGCCCTGATGTATTAAAACTTCCTTTAACTGCTGGAATTTCTTCAATTGTTTTAACATCTGCTTTTTTATCATCTTTAAGAACTAATCTTAAACGAGTTGCACAATGTGCCGCACTAACTACATTTTCTTTTCCGCCTATGCCTTGTAAAATGCTTTCACTAATTTCTTTATAATTCTTACTCATCTTAATATTCCCCCCTGGGATAGTTTTTTGATTTTTGAAACGTTTCATTTTTATGTTTATAATCTTAATACGTTTTCATAATTACGTCAATATGTTTTTATAAAAAAAATTATGATTTTACATAAAATAAGTTTTATAATTTATTTTATGTAAAACCATATAATTAAATATTAATTATCTTTTAGTTGTACTTCCATTTATATATGTAATAGGCAGAATTATTTCTTTTTCTGTATTTTTATTATTTATAATATCTATTAAAGAATTAACCGCTTTTTCTGCTATAAGTTCAATAGGCTGTCTAATAGTTGATATTTTTATTGTATCATTTACTGATGATTTACTTCCATCAAATCCTATCACTTGGACTTCTTGTGGAACCTTTATATTATATTTATCTAATTTATTTATAAAATCTATTGCTTGTTCATCAGTTACAGCAAAAATACCTTGTATCTTTATATCATCTTTAAAATTATCAATTATAAATTTATCTAATATCTTATTAAATTCCTCAGCAGAACCTAAAAGTTCACAAATTTCATAATTTATACCATTTTTTTCACAATAACTTATAAATCCATCTTTTCTTTTTCGTGTTGCATTATTTATTTTTGAACCTCTTCCTATATATGCAATTTTTTCACAACCTAATTCACTAAGTTTTTCTGCTGCAAGCCTTCCCCCTTCAAAGTTGTTGCTTGATACATATGTTATATTTTTAGAAAAATATCTATCAATACTTACAAATGGAATTTTTTCAGAAACATACTTATCTATATCGCTATATGTTATTGCTATTATTCCATCCATTTTATTTTGTTTTGCCATAGATATATATTCTATTTCAGATTTACTATCTTTATCTGAATTACAAAGTATCATTTTCATTCCTAACTTTTTAATATTCTTTTCTATATTGTAAGCTAGTTCACTAAAAAATGGGTTCCATATTGTAGGTAAAATAAGTGCTATAGTGTTAGTTTTATTTATTTTAAATCCTCTTGCATATACATTAGGTTCATAATTTAATTTTTTAATTGCTGCTTCTACTTTTTCTTTTGTACTTGCTTTAACCTGTATATTGTTTATTACATTAGAAACTGTTCCTACTGATACTCCTGCTTCCTTTGCAACAGCTTTAATTGTTACCATTTAATCTCTCCTTACTAGTATATTTTCATTATTAAATCTTAATATACATTTTATAACATAATTTATATTCTTACTTTATCTATATTATATCTTAAATTCATAAAAAAAAGTTAGTGTCTTAAACAAGGAAACACTAACTTTTAAAGTTTATTATTTTATTTTTAACCTTTTACTTGCATCCATATATTATCATATAATTCAAGTTCGTCTTGAGTTAAATACTTATATCCTTCACATTTATCCATTACCTCTGCTGGCATATATGCACCTGGATTATTTTTAACACTATCATCTTGTTCTTCTTTAGCTTCTTTATTTGGAGTTGTATAACCTATTTCATCAGCTATTCTATATGCACTATCTTTGTCACATAAATAATTAATAAAAACTTCAGCTGCTTCTTTATTTTTTGTTCCCTTTGGTATTGCTAAAGAATCTATCCAGAAGTTTGCTCCTTCCTTAGGAACGATATATTTTAAATAATCATATTCATCAGCTAAATTTAATCCTTCACCTGACCATATCATTGCTATAGCTCTTTCTCCAGAAATCATTAAATCCTTAACATTATCAGCACCATAAATTGTTCCTAGTTCTTTTTGTTCAATTAATGCCTCTTTTGCTTTTTCTAATTGTTCGGGATCTGTACTATTTAAAGGATAACCCAACATTTTTAATGCCATTCCAATAGCATCTCTTTGTGAATCTAGCACAAATATTTCATCTCTATATTCAGGGTTCCACATATCCTTCCAACTATCAACTGGTTCTTTGATTATATCTGTATTATAAACTATTCCAATTGTTCCATTCATATAAGGTAATGAATAAACATTGCCTGGATCAAATGGTTTATTTAAATTATCTTCAGAAAGCTGAGAAGCATTTGGTATATTATCCTTATCTAATTTTTCTAATCTATCCTCTGCAATAAGTCTTTCAACTAAATAATCACCTGGAACAACTACATCATATTGAGTTTTTCCTGATATAAGTTCTTGATACATTTCTTCATTGTCATCAACAAATATTTGATTAACTCCAATATTATACTTTTCTTGGAACTCCTCAATTAATCCATCAGCAATATTTTCTCCCCAATTTAAAAAGTTAATAGTTGTATCATATTTATTCTTATTATTACATCCCACAAATGAACTCATAATAAATAAAGAAATAATAGCTAATGATAAAACTTTTATCTTATTCTTTTTCATAAAAAACTCCTTTCTTTAATGAATTTTCTCTTTTGTATTAATAGTATTATTTTATACAATAATACTATTCTTCAATTATATAATTTACTATAATTAATAAAAATAAAAAAGGCTTTTAATACCTTTTTTTAATATTTATATTTATTTTATATATTTTATTTCACAGCTATTGCTTCTATTTCTATTACTGCATCTTTAGGTAGCTTAGCTACTTGCACACAACTTCTTGCTGGCTTATTTTCTATAAAATAAGTTCCATAAACCTCATTAACATCCTCAAAATCATTTAAATCCTTTAAAAATATACTTGTTTTTACTACGTTGTTTAATGAAGTTCCTGCTTCTTCTAAAATTGCCTTTATATTTTCCATAGATTGCTTAGTTGCTAATTTAATATCTGTAACCAATTCTCCTGTTGCTGGATTTAAAGGAATTTGACCAGATGTATAAACAAAATCTCCAACTATAACTCCTTGTGAATATGGACCTATTGCTTCTGGTGCATTATTAGTATTTATTACTTTTTTTGTCATACCCAACCTCCTATATACTGTTAATTTAAAGTACTATTATTTACTATTTCAACAAATATTATACCACAAAATTTATACTTTTTATACAAACTAATAATTTCCCCATAATTTCACTATAATCTATTTAAGATTTTTTGTATTAGTGGTAAAATTAATAATTAAGATATATATTAATTATTTCAATTTAATTTATTTAATATTACTAAATAAAAAGGGGCGATTTACATGACTAAAAAAGTAAATATCGATTGGAATAACTTGGGGTTTGAATACATTAAAACTGACTTCCGTTATATTTCTAACTGGAAAGACGGAAAATGGGATGATGGACACTTAACTGAAGATAATATGCTTAAAATAAGTGAAGCATCATGTGCTCTTCATTATGGTCAAGCATGCTTTGAAGGATTAAAAGCTTATAAAACAAAGGATGGTAAAATTCAACTTTTTAGACCTAATAAAAATGCTCAAAGACTTAATTCAAGCCTTAGAAAATTATTAATGCCTGAAATTTCTGAAGAAAAATTTATAGATGCTTGTATTCAAGTAGTTAAAGCTAATGAAGCTTATGTTCCTCCATATGGAACTGGTGGTACATTATATATAAGACCATTTGTAATTGGTGTTGGAGATAATATTGGTGTTAAACCTGCACCTGAGTATATATTTAGTATATTTTGCGTACCTGTAGGTGCTTATTTTAAAGATGGACTTACTCCTTGTAATTTTACAGTTGCTGATTATGATAGAGCTGCACCTCATGGTACTGGCGGTCAAAAGGTTGGAGGTAACTATGCTGCTTCAATGCAACCACATAAAATAGCTGCTGATAGAGGCTTTGCTGATTGTATTTACCTTGATCCTGCAACTAGAACTAATATAGAAGAAGTTGGTGCTGCTAATTTCTTTGGTATAACTAAAAATAATGAATTTGTTACACCACTATCACCTTCTGTGCTACCTAGTATCACAAAATATTCATTAATGGAAATTTCAGAAAAGTACCTTCATATGCCTATATATGAAAGGGAAATTCCTATAGATTATCTTGATCAATTTAAAGAAGCTGCTGCTTGTGGAACAGCTGCTGTTATCACTCCAATTGGTGGAATAGAATATAAAGGTAAACTTCATGTATTTTATAGTGAAACAGAGGTAGGACCTATAACTAAAGAACTTTATAGAATATTATGTGGAATTCAATTTGGTGATGTTGAAGCACCTGAAGGATGGATTTATACAGTTGAATAATTTATATAAAAGATGGACACCTTCTAATAGAATTTGTCCATCTCTTAACTATTTATTATTTTCAATTAATAATTCTATATTACATTTGCATCTTCCGCCACGACATCCACCGGCTCCAGCACCAGTTTCTTCCTTAACTTCTTCAAAAGAAGATGCTCCATTTTTTATAGCTTCAACAATTTGCTCTTCAGTTATTCCTCTACATAAACACACTTTTGACATAGCCTTATTTCTCCTTGCATTTTAATTATATATTATTCTTCTATTGAAATAGCTTCTACTGGACATCCATCGCAAGCTTCTCTTACTAAATCTTCATTTTCAGCTGAAACTTCTTCAGTTGCAACTGCAACACCTGTGTCTAGTGAAAATACATCTGAACATACTCCTTCACATAATCCACAACTAATACATACATTTTCATCAACAAATGCTTTCATTTTTTCATCCTCCGTTAATTATAATAATTTATCTTCATCTTTATTATTATTTAATAATTATTGTTTGTCAATACCATATATTGATTTTGAATTATCTAAACTTATTTTCAATATAAAAATGACAGCTACTTTAATACCTGTCATTTTTATACAAATAAATTTTTATTTTTCTTTTGTTATAAAGTAATAAGGTAAACCTACAAATAATACTCCACCTACAAAGTTACCTAATGAAACCCAAAGTAAGTTATGAGCCATTCCCATAATACTAACATCAGCACCATGAGGTAATAATAATCCCATAGTTAAAAAACTCATATTAGCTACACTATGTTCAAATCCAGCAGTTATAAATGCAAATAAACACCACCAAATCATTATTAACTTTGAAGTTTCTTCTTTAAGCTTATAGCACATCCATGTTGCAAGACAAACTAAAACGTTACATAATAATCCTCTTAAAAATAATTCCATTCCTGGTGTATTCATTTTAGTTGCTACATTATTTACTATAAATTCTCCAATGTATTCACTCTTACCACTTGCAACTCCAGCATTAACATATAGTAATGCTCCTACAACACCACCTAATAAGTTACCAATCCAAACTGCAACCCAAATTTTAAGTGCATCTAACCATGATACTTTCTTTTCTAATGCACCAATAGTCATTATCATTGCATTACTTGTAAATAAATCTCCACCACACATAAATACTAAACTTAAAGCAACTCCAAAGCATGCTCCCATTAGTATTTTATAAGTTTCAGCTCCTGCATGATGCATTATTCCACCAATTGAATAAATTAACATTATTCCTAAACTTACAAAAAAGCTTCCTAGGAATGCAGATGTTAAATATTTAGGTACACTCTTATTAAATAAGCCAATTTTAACTTCTGCTGAATGCACTAAATTATCAATTTCTTTTCTATACATTTCCTCACCTCATTCTCCTTAAATTTTATCACAATTATATATGATACAACTTTTTAAACTCTTTTTCAATTGAAAATATCACTTTATCGCAAATTAACAACAAAAATTTTACTTTTTGTTATAATCAATTCATTTTAATATTAAAATTAACACTTAACTAAAATTATAGTAAATTAAAATTAATTCTAATTTACTTTTATAATTATTTTATTAATAAATAAACTTACTTTGATAAATTATAATATAAATTATTTTTGAAAAAAATTAAACATAGATTAAAATATATTTAGGAGGTGATCTTAATGGATTTTAAATTCATTTTTAAATCAACTTGCTCCTTGCAAAGACTATATAAAAATTCAGCTAAGCTTTGTTTGGAGCCTAATCAGTTAATAATTTAGCTGAATAATCTTAGGTTCTGTAACACATGAATTTTTTAATATTCTTTGCCTTTAATTTTATTTTTTAAAATAAGGAGTAAAGATATGAAATATGTTAAAGCTATAGATGTGTTACCACAAGAAATTATTGAAATAATTCAAAATTATGTAGATGGAGAATACCTTTATATCCCTAGAAAAAATGATAATAAAAAATCTTGGGGTGAAAAAAGTGGTATAAAAAATATACTTAAGGAAAGAGATATTGAAATATATGAAAAATATATCAAAGGCTTATCTATAAGTGAATTATCTAAGGAATATTTTTTATCAGAAAAAAGCATTCGAAGAATAATTTTTAATCAAAAACAAATATGCTCATAATCATTACAGATATATTTATTAGTTTGAATACTTTAGTTCAAATATGATATTATACTTATTGTTAATTACAATTATTAACATGATGATTACGTTAAAATTTATGTGAATATTAATTCAATTTATTAATATTCACATTTTTATTTGTAAATACTTAAAATATTATAATACTTATAAATGAGGTGAATATCAATGAAATCCTTTATAAAAAAACAACAATTTAATTATATAAAAAGATGCCTATTTGATTTAAATAATGCTTTTATAAACTGCTCAGATCCTAATATAATAAATGTTAGTAAATCAATTGCTCAAGATAAAATCTTATCTTGCTTTGATAAATTATCTGAAGCTGAAAAAGAAATACTTAATATTTCAAAAATAACAACTCCTCTCCATATAGATATATATTTAAATGATTTAAACATATATGTTTTTGGCATGGAAAACATAACAAAAAATCAACTTGTTAAAATATTCAAAAAGGAAAAGAAACTTAAAATTCCTAACTTAGATATTAAAGATAAAAAGCTTGTATATTTAGGTTGGATTGATGAAGCAACAAAAAAACTTCTTATTACTTATAATTTGAATGGAAATCTATTAGGAATGTCTTGCAGACTTACTGAATCAAAGCCTAATAGTAGCAACATATGTACTCTTTGTAATCATATTGGAAATAGTGCTGAAGTAGGTTTTGTTTCTCCAATTTGTAAACCTAAAAATCAAGATGATTATAAGTCTTTAGGATTTTATATATGTTTAAATAGTGATGAATGTAATGAAAGAATAACTTCAACAGAAAAACTTGAAACCCTTATTAAAATTGTTAATAGATTAGACTAATTTATTATATATTGTATAAATAATAAGTGTTCCATTTTTTAAATATATGAATAAAAAGTGAGTATTATCGAAAAAATTTCGTTAATACTCACTTTTACTTTAAAAGCAATAGTAATCTATTTCTTTAATGCAACACTAAAAACCTCTTAGTAACTCTTATATAATTTTAAATACTACATTGGTATGCACATAGGTCTATTACTTATTGGATCATCAATAATTATTGCATTTACTCCAAAAACCTCTTTTAACATTTTTTCATTAAACACATTATCTACAGTTCCAGTAGAGTACACCTTACCACTTTTCATACATATTAAATTATCGCCATACTTAGCTGCTTGATTTAATTCATGATGTACAATTACTATAGTTTTACCAAACTTTCTATTTAATTCTTTAAGCAATTCTAAAACTTCAATTTGATGTGATAAATCTAAATAAGTAGTTGGTTCATCTAGCAAAAGTATATCTGTCCCTTGTGTAAGTGCCATAGCAATCCAAGCACGTTGTCTTTGTCCTCCAGATAAAGAATCCAAGATTCTTCCTTCAAATTCCTTCATCCCAGTAGCCTCTATTGCCCAATCCACCATATCATCATCTTCAACTGTTCTACTTCCAAAGATTGTTTTATAGGGATTTCTTCCAAAATAACAAAGCTCTCTTACAGTTATTCCTTCTGGTGCAATAGGCCCTTGTGCTAATATTGCTAACTTTTTAGCAAATTCTTTAGGTTTATATTCATGTACCGATACACCATTTAAACTAACCTCTCCACTTATAGGCTTAAGTAGCCTACTCATTCCATGTAATAAAGTTGATTTACCACATCCATTAGCTCCAATGAGCATAGTGATTTTACCTTTTGGTATAGATATAGTAATATCATTTATAATTATCTTTTCTTCATATCCTAATTTTAGATTCTTAATATCTAAACTCATAGTAAGATTACACTTCCTTTTTATTATCATTAATAACTTTCAACTTATATATTCTTTCTTTTATCTAGGCCTTATATAATTACTTAATTGCTTTTCTTCTTATCAATAAATATAAAAAATAAGGTGCTCCAACTATTGATGTAACTATTCCTATAGGAACTTCTACAGGTGCAAACATTGTTCTTCCTATTAAATCAGCAGTAACTAATATTATTCCACCTATAATTCCACTTAAAGGTATTACTAACTTATGCTTATATCCAACTAAATTCTTTGCAATATGTGGAGAAATTAATCCTACAAAACCTATAGTTCCTACTACGCTTACAGTGCTAGCAGTAAGTGCTATTGCTATAAATAACAAAAATAATTTCAACTCATTAACTTTTTCTCCTAAATTAGTTGCAACATTATCTCCTAATGATAAAATATCTATTTTATCTGACATAAAAATAGCTAATGGTATAAATATTATTATAAATGGCATTAGTATTTTAACTTCATCCCAGCCTCTTCCCCATACACTTCCTGTAAGCCATAAAAGAACTGTTTGAATATTGCCTTTACTATTTATATTTAAGTATTGTATTCCAGCATCAAATAATGCACTAATTGCAACACCCATTATTATTATATTTGTACCTTTAAAAGCAACCCTTTTAGTTAATAAATACAATATTACCCCTACTAATAATCCACCTAATATAGCAGCAAAAGGCAACGATATATATTTACCTATTGGTATTGTTAATACAATGCAAGCAAAAAATCCAGCTCCTTTTCCAATACCAAGTATATCTGTGGATGCCAAAGGATTTCTAAGTACTCCTTGAAATATAGCCCCTGCAATTGATAAAGCTACTCCTGCCATTACTGAAATTAGTATTCTTGGAATTCTATACTCATAAACTATAAATCCATATTTTGAAGTTTCACTATTAAATAATGCTTCTTTTAATTCAATAATATTTAATATTTTACTTCCAAATGCTAAACTTATAATAGATATAGCAATAATCAAAGTTGTTGCTGTTATCATTATAATATTATTTTTATTTTTCAACAGCTCCACCCCTCTTAATTTCTCTACTTGCAATAAATATATAAAATACAGCCCCTAAAAATGAAGTAACTATGCCAACCGGTGATTCATACGGATATTTTATTAACTTAGAAACTATATCTGATAATAGTAATAAATTTGCTCCATATATTCCACATAAAATAAAACTACCTCTAAAATTATTTACCTTCATTTTACTTACTATATGTGGTGTAATTAATCCTAAAAAGGATATTGGTCCTGCTACAGCCACAGATGATCCTGCTAAAATAATCACAACCAATAAACCTATAAACTTAGTTCTATTAATATTCTCTCCCAGGCTAATTGCTATTCTATCCCCCATTTTTAATACATCCATAGACTTTGATATTATTAGCCCTAAAATTATTGCTATCACAAACCAAGGTAATATGGCAATAACATGTGTAAATTGAGCCTGATGTACTGCCCCTACCATCCAAAATACTAACTCTGATGTTTTACTATCATTAAACAACATTATTGCTTTAGTTACTGAAGCTAAAAACATTTGAATTGTTATCCCAACAAGTGTTATTTTAAGAGACGATAAATTTCTTACTCTACCTATTAACTGTACTGCTATACTAATTACTCCAGCCCCTAAAAATGCCACTAAAATCCTTATATTATATTTATCCTCTGGGAAAAATACCATAATAATTACTACTGCTAATGTTGCTCCAGCATTTACTCCCAATACCTTAGGAGATGCAATTGGATTCCTTGTTATATTTTGTATAAAAAGTCCTGCTAGAGCCATTGATGCACCAACTAAAATACAAAGTAATCCACGTGGAAATCTTATTGTTTTAATTATTAAAGCTTCCTTACTTCCATCAAAACTTATAAAAGTTTTCAGTATATCTTTTAGTCCCACATCACTCATTCCAACCAACATATCTATTAACAGGAGGGTTATTAATAAAGTTACACCTACTCCAATAAATATCGAAAGCTTATTTTTTTCTAGTCTTTCCACATGCCTCACTTCCTTAACTATCTATTATCTATTTGTTTAATAACCAACCCTCAACTTCATTTACTATTGTCTTAACTGATATAAATCCTCTATATTGAGTCCAAGGACCTCTTGCCACAGTAGTAAATACTTGATCATTTTTAACCGCATCTAATGAATTATATAATTCTGTATCTTTCCATTGGCTATATATTGTCTTATCTTTATCATCTCTCATATATATAATAATATCTGGATTAATTTCTACTAATTGCTCTAATGAAAGTGATTGTTCAAATTCTTCTGATTGTACTGCATTTACAAATCCTGCTTTTTCTAAAACTTGACCAACAAACGAACTAGAAGTATGTGCTGTATAGGCATCATTTTTAGGTGACACTGTTAATACTGTTTTTCCTTCAACAACTTCTTGTGACAATTTACTTACTTCTGATAAAAACTCTTTTATTTCTTCTACTTTTTCAGTCGCCTCATTTTCTTTACCAACAGCCTTTGCTATAGTTTTAAAATTTTCTTTATACTCTTCATAACTTGAGTCTATACTTTTTAATACTATGGTTGGTGCTATTTTATTTAAATCTTCATATATTTCACTATGTCTGCTTACATCTGCAATTATTAAATCTAAATCCATCATACTTAGTTCTTCTAAACTAGGTTCCATACGCTTTCCTACTGAAGTATAATCTACTAATTCACCTTCAGTAACATCACTTACTTTTTTTGGATCATTATCATCCGCAATTGCTATTGGATCTATATCTAAGTTATATAATGAATCTAAAAATGACAATTCTAATACTGCTATATTTTCTGGTGTTTCTTCTAAAATAGTAGTTCCTAATTCATGATTTATTACAATTTCATCATTTCCATTATTCTCTTCTGTTTTTGTGGTAACATTCCCACATCCAATAGATGCTATTGTTCCAACTAAAAGTCCCATAACAATTAGCTTTTTTATAATTTTACTTTTCTTCATTTTGTATGCTCCTCTTCTTTTGGTTTAATTGATTTTTTATTTCAATTGATATTTTTTTTCAATTTTTTCTTTAGCTATATTACTAAATTTCAATTATATTTGTCAACATTTTTAACTTTATTTATAAGAAAAGCTCTAGATAAATTAACATACTTTATCTAGAGCTCATTATTTTTATTTAATATTTCTAATAACGTTATTTATTTTTGTAATATACATTTCTCTTATTTTTTCATATTGTAACAATGACTTTTTACCAATAGTTATTTCTATACCCTTAGATTTTATTTTTTCGCTCCACGAATCATTACTATTTAATATGTCATCAATTACATGCTTTCCTGGAATTATAAATAAAGACTTTAAAGTTAATTTTTTAGTGTCATCTTTTAATATTTCTTCAATTGCCAAATCTAAAGTTTTTTCACCCTCTAAAGTTGCTAAATAAACTTTTTTATTAGACTTATTTCTCACAGCTTCTGTAATAACATCATATATTTTATTTGAGTTTTTCTTAGATCCATGTCCAACTAACAATATATCATTTTTCTCTGAATCATCCCAAATTATATTTGCTATTTCATTACTTTCTTTTATTAGAACTTCTTCTTCATCAGAAAATAAAGTATTACAAATCACTATTCTCTTCATAGAATATTTATATTCATCAACTACTTCTTCGATACGTTTTATATCACTAGTACTCATTATGTGTAATGGCTGTATTATAACTTCCTCATATCCTTGGTTAACTAAGTTAAATAATGCCTTACTTAAATGAGGAATAACATAATCATGTCTTTCTTTTAAAAGCTCAATTATTTTATTTGATGTAAATGCCTTAAGTACTGTATACTCTCCAGCAAAATATTCATTTAAATCCTGCTCTAATAATCCTATACTTTGTTTAATTCCCTCTAAATTCGCACTTCCAAATGCAACTAAAACTATTGCTTTACTCATAAAATCCCCCACCTTTTTTAGTTTAATAGTTATAGTTAATGAATAAATTCTGCTTAGGCTGAATTTATAATATTTTTTTGAAACTCCATAAGGAGTTTCCTCCTCAATTATTAACTCTTAACTATCTAAAGACTACTAACTATTTACTTCCATTATGGTTGAAATCTTTTAAATGTTTCTAAGAATTTATCTATATGTTCTTCAGTATGAACTGCACTTAAGAACATTGATTCAAATTGAGATTGTGGTATATTAAATCCATTCTTGTTCATATGCAAGAAATATTTTTTAAACATTTCTAAATCACAGCTTTTTGCATCATCATAACTTCTTACTGGATTTCTGTCAGTAAAGAATACTGTCATCATTCCTCCAACTCTATTAACTGTTAATTTAACATTTTTTTCTCTTGCAATTTCTTCAATTCCATTTTGAAGTTTTTCACCTAATTTATTTATATGCTCATAAATATCTTGATTTGCTTTTAATATATTTAAAGTTGCCATTCCAGCTGCCATAACTACTGGATTACCTGACATTGTTCCTGCTTGATATACTCCACCAACAGGAGATAGTTTTTCCATTATGTCACGTCTTCCACCATAAAGACCACAAGGAAGTCCTCCCCCTATTATTTTTGCATAAGTAATTAAATCTGGTTTAACGTTAAATAAACTTTGAGCTCCTTTATATGCAACTCTAAATCCACTCATAACCTCATCAAATATTAATAATGAACCATATTCATCACATAATACTCTTAATGTTTCCATAAACTCATTTTCAGCTTTAACAACTCCCATATTTCCTGCAACAGGCTCAATAATTACAGCTGCAACATCATCTCCATATGCTTCAAATAAAGATCTAACTTGTTCCATATCATTATATACACCAACTAATGTATTTTTAATACTATCATTTGGTATACCTAAACATCCAGCTATTCCTTCTGTTAATACTCCTGAACCAGCCTCAACTAAAAAGCCATCAAAATGACCATGATAACATCCAGCAAATTTAATTATTTTATTTTTCCCTGTATATCCCCTAGCTAGCTTTATAGCACTCATAGTAGCTTCTGTACCAGAGTTTACAAACCTAACCATATCAACATTATCCATTTCTTCACATATAAATTTACTCATTTTAAGTTCTAAATCTGTTGGTGTACCAAAAGCAATTGCACTTTCAGATATTTCTTTAATTGCAGTTACTACCTCTTCATTAGAATGACCTAAAATCATAGGTCCCCACGCAAGAACAAAATCTATATATTCTTTTCCATCTTCATCTGTTAATATTACACCTTTTCCACTTTTCATTACTGGAGGATCTATTCCCATATCTCTATATGCTCTTACTGGAGAATTAACTCCCCCTGGCATATATTTTTTTGATTCTTCAAATATTTCTCTATTAGACATTATATTTCATCCTCCTTAAGCCATTTAGCTGCCTCTAAAGCATAATAAGTGATTATCATCTTTGCACCAGCTCTCTTCATTGATAAAAGCATTTCTAATGCAACTAACTTTTCATTAATTAATCCTACTTCTCCTGCATTTTTAACCATTGCATATTCACCACTAACATTATAAACACATATAGGTGCATTAATTTTTTCTCTAGCTTCCTTTACTATATCCAAGTATGACATTGCTGGTTTAACCATTATTATATCTGCACCTTCATTTAAATCTGCCTCTATTTCAGCTATTGCTTCTCTAGAATTTGCTGGATCCATTTGATATCCCTTTCTATTTCCAAAACTCGGTGCAGAACCTGCTGCTTCTCTAAAAGGCCCATAAAATGCTGATGAATATTTAGCTGCATAACTCATTATAGGTATATTTTCAAATCCATTTTTATCTAAGACTTCTCTTATATATCCTATTCTTCCATCCATCATATCTGAAGGAGCCACCATATCTGCTCCTGCTTTTACATGTGATAAAGCAATTTCACCTAAATATACTAATGTTTTATCATTATCAACATTGTTATTACTTAATATTCCACAATGGCCATGATTAGTATATTCACACATACAAACATCAGTTATAATGTATAAATTGCTATCTAGTTCCTTTAATTTTCTAATTGCTTTTTGAACTATTCCATCATCATTATAAGCTTCACTTCCAACACAATCCTTATGTTCTGGAATTCCAAATAAAATTACTGACTTAACTTTAGCTTCATTTAATTCCTTAACCAATTCTTCTAATTTATCAACAGACCAATGATAATTCCCTTTTAAAGACCTTATTTCTCTTTTTATATTATTACCTTCAACTATAAATACAGGATAAATAAAGTCCTCTGTACTTAAAGAATTTTCTCTTACTAAACTTCTTATTACAGAATTTGTTCTTAATCTTCTTCCTCTTCTAAACATTTTCTAATCTCTCCTTAAACTCCACTATTTCACTAAGGAATCCTTGTTGAGAATGCTTTTTACATATAAAACACTCCATATTTCTATCCTTAATCGATTTTGCTGTTTGCGGTCCTATTGCAATAAGTTTCTTTTTTCTTATAGCTTCAATCCCTAACATATCAATCATATTATTTACAGTACTAGGACTTGTAAATAATACATAATCTACTTCGTCAAACACTTTCTTATTTTTTACACTTCCACAAACAGTATCATAAGTATGAACTCTATCTACATGTAATCCTAATGAGCTTATTTCATCATATAAATAAGTTCTGCTACTTGATGAACAAGGTAAAAGTACCTTTTCCCCTGATGATAAATATGGTGATAATGATTTAAATAATCCTTCGCCTACAAATTCTCTTGCCATAATAAATGGTTGAATTCCCTTGCTTATTAATGCATTTTTAGTTGCCTTTCCTACAACTGAAAATTTAGCTTTTATATTTCTAACATCATATCCTGTTTCAATTAAAAAATCAAAGAAATTATTTACACCGTTTACTGATGTTAAAATTATATGATCATATTCTGGTATTTTATTTAAATATTCTTTTAAATTTTCCTTTGTTGATTTAATTTTAATAGAATTAATTTCTGTTACTTCAGCCCCTAAATCTCTTAATGAACTTTTCAATTCAGAACTTTGTTCTCTTGACCTTGTTATGCAAATATTAGTACCAAACAAAGGTTTTTCCTCATACCATGATAATTCTTTATTTAAATTTACAACATCACCTATAACAATTATACATGGTGATTTTAAATTAGCTTCTCTTACTTTTTGGATAATATTTTCCAAATTCCCTATTACCTTTCTTTGCTTAGAAGATGTTCCTCTCATTACTACAGCAGCAGGAGTTTTTACATGCTTTTTATTATCAATTAAATTTGCTACTATTCTTTCTATATTTTCAAGGCCCATCATAAATACTAATGTTCCTTTTTCTTGAGCTAAAGCCCTCCAATTAATTTTTTCATTTGTCCCAGTCATTCCAGTTACAATATGAAAGCTTTGTGAAATTCCTCTATGAGTTACTGGTATACCAGCATAATTTAATACTGCTATTGGTGATGTAATCCCTGGAATAACCTCAAACTTTAGTTTTTCCTTTTCAAGGGCAATAACTTCCTCTCCCCCTCTTCCAAAAACATATGGGTCTCCTCCCTTAACTCTACCAACTATATGTCCTTCTTTAACAAGTTTAACTATCATTTCATTTATTTCTTCTTGTGTTTTGTAATGAGCACCTGGTTCTTTTCCACAATAATATATTAAACAATCATCATTTAAGTAATTTAAAATATTATTAGAAACTAATCTATCATAAAGTACTGCTGTACATCTATTTAATACTTTTATAGCTTTTACTGTTAATAATTCTTCATCTCCTGGTCCAGTTCCTATAATATATGCTTTTCCATTCATATTTAATTCCTACCTTCTTTTGTTTTTATTGTCCCATTAATATTTTTTGAGCTAATTTTTTTCCTAATTCAATATTATCTTCCTTATTTCCTAAGATATCTTTTTTAACTATTACACCATTAACTTCATATGTTCCAATAATGTATAAATCATTTCCTTCAATAGTTGCATATGCACCTATTAAACTATGACATCCTCCATTTAATTCCCTCATAAAGCTTCTTTCAGCTTCAACTGTAACCCTTACATCTTTATTGTCTAAAGATTTAAAATAGTCGTTATATTCTCCATTTTTTAAGCACTCAATTCCAAGTGCTCCTTGTGAAACAGCTGGAACAAATATTTCTGGATTTAAATACTCTGTGATTATATCTTCCATTCCTAATCTTTTTAATCCAGCGGCAGCTAAGATAATTCCATCCATATTTTCATTTTTCATTTTTTCTAATCTTGTTCCAACATTTCCTCTTATAGGAACTATATTTATATCATTTCTTATATTTTTTATCTGTGCAGCTCTTCTTATGCTACTTGTACCAATAATAGCTCCTTTTTTTAACTCTTCAAGCCTTAATCCATTTCTACAAACTAAGACATCTCTAACATCTTCTCTTTCAGGCATTGCTATTAATTCAAAATGTTTTCCCATTTCATATGGAACATCCTTCATTGAATGAATTGCTGCATGTGCTTTATTTTCTAATAAAGCAATTTCTATCTCCTTTGTAAATAATCCCTTTCCACCTATTTTATTTAATGATACATCAAGCCTCTTATCTCCTTCAGTTACCACTAAAAACTTTTTGCTATCAACACCACTTTTTTCTTTTAATAACTTCATTACCCTTTGAGTTTGAGTTTGAGCTAAAGCACTTTTTCTTGTAGCTAAAATTAATTCCATATTTATTACTCTTCCTTTCTTAAGGAGCTTATTTTATTAACTATATTATCATCATAAAATAATTTAAGCACATTTATTATCTTATTTTTATCATAAAAGAACTTAAAATCTTTACTATTAATAAATTTTAATAAGCTATCTTTTGTTTTTTCTTCAAACTTTAAATTATTTCGTATTTCACCACTTAATTTAATAAATTCATCTAATTCAAAAATATACTCTGTTATTAAATTTGCTACTAACACAGCTCCCCTTGGGTTTCCTACCTTTGTATTTATTGCAGCTGAAATATATTTACTTTCCCTACTTACAGGTATTACCCCCATTCCTTCATTAAATTTGGCAGAATTAATATAAATTTTATGGTGATTTTCACAATCTAATTTTATCTTATTTATTAATTCACTTTCACTAACAGCAATTATTATAATATGTTTATTTTTTATAAATTGCGTTTTATAACACCCTTTTATAAGCTTTACGCGATTTGTATCAAGTTCATAAAAATCATCTAAAAATTCTAATGCTAATACTTCAATATTACTTCCCTTATTATAAAAATTTCTTGTTTTTATTAATGCACCTCTTCCAGCACCTATAATACCAACATTAAGCTTATTTCCAAATAGTGTTATAGGCGCATAGTTTAAGTCTCCATAAATATCTTTTGTAATATCTCTAGACATTCTTCCTCACGCCCTTTTAACTTTTCTTCTTTTAATACTGAAATTGCCTTATTTACATAATAATCAGCTGTACTTTTTATTAATTTATTTGCCAACATTATATCTTCTTTATTTTTACACTTATGTTCAAATGATTTACTTCGTTCTTTAATAATAACTTCTTCTGTATTTCTAATTTTTTTTATATAATATGTAATTTCTCTAAGTTTCATCCAATTTATAAAATCATTTAAATATTCATTAACTATGTATTTATTTTTATTCATTTCTAATTTTCTTAAATTTTTATTACCTAAATCTAATTTACTTATTTCATCAATATCTAGCAGTGTTACTCTTGAAATTTTACTTGTCTGTTCATCAATATCCCTTGGAAGTGCTAAGTCAATTAACAATATATCATTTCCATAATCATTAATATAATTTTTTTTAATTACAATATGTGGTGATGAAGTACAACTAATAATTGAATCTACCTCATTTATAAAATTTTTATATTCATTAAAATCCAATACTGTAACCCTACTATCCTTTATATCATTAACCTTTTCTTTATTTCTAACAACTATATATAATTTTTCTAACTTAGATGACAATGCATATTTAACCACTAAGTTTCCTATAGTTCCATATCCTAATACCATTAAACTTTTTGAACCAAAACTAATTACTTTGCTAACAGCAATAGATGATGATGATACTGGTATTTTATATAGCTCACTTTCTGACCTAAATCTTTTACCACATGCTATTGCCTCTTCAAATAATTTTAAAAGCTTTTGCTTTAAAGCCTTATGCTCTAAACTTAACTCATAGGCATCCTTTACCTGCCCTAAAATTTGATCCTCACCTAAAATCTTTGAATGAAACCCACATACTACTTCCATTAAATGTTTTGCTACTTCTGAATCTTTCAAATAAAATATATGTTCAGCAAGTGATAAATCCCATTCTAAAATTTCAAATATTCTTAATACATCCTCTTTTTCACCTAAAGATCCTGATATATAAATTTCAGTTCTATTGCAGGTACTTATAATTACTACTTCTTCATATATATCTTTTAAGCTTTCTAAAGTCTTTTTTTGTTTATTAAATCCTAAAGAAAACATTTCCCTAATTTCAATATTTACATTTTTCCTTATCCCTATAAGAGCTAACACATAATCACCACATTTCTTTGCTATGACTTTATATACTACGACATACTTTTAATAAAAAAGTTAAGGAAGTAATACTCCTTAACCCTTTTATTATAATACTAAATCTTCTTTTAATCATTAATATTAATAATTATACCAACATTGCAAATTTACTTAAATCAATATATAGTTACTTTTCTCTTTTTCTTTTCTTACTATAAATTAATAATCCAAAAATTGCTATAACAATTATCACTATTATAAAAATAATATTTTGTATATTAGGAACATTAAATCCCATAACTATGCTATTATTTTCGTTTAAATCATTTATTGTATATGAATATTTTATTATCTTACCATTAACTATTTCATTGGAATTTGTATCTGTTATTTTAACTGGCATAGATATTGATAAATTTACTGGAATATTCCCTATTAAGTTAGCCATATTTTTATTTATTAAATTCCCTAAATTTAAACCAATATTATTATTTATACTGCTATTTATATAATTGCTAATAATATCATTTACACTATGTTTTAATTTAATTGTTATAATATATTTATTCGTAATAAAGCCTTTATTTTTTACTTCTTTTACAGTAAAATAATCATTACTTAAATTGTCTATTTCATCTATTTTAACTTTATCAGTTTTTATTTCAACTTCTTCTACATTTAAGTTTTCTTCTTTTGATTTAACTATATCTCCAAAATGAACTTCACTTGGGATACTATTATTAATTTTACTAATAACCTTTGATAATAAATCATTATCTACTAATTTATTTATAGTATCATCATAATATATTTTCAACCTAGTACTACTAGTTCCATCAATATTAATAGAAACTTCACTATTTATTTTTACTTGACCACAACCAATTAACATTAAGGATATAGTAATAATTAAAGCTATTACCCCTATATATCTTTTTATTTTTTTCATTTATTATAACTCCTTTCTTCATATTTTTTACTACTCATTAGTATAATTAATTTTTATACATTACTTTTAAAGTATTTCAATTATCTTTCCTTCTTCTAATGACTTTTTTACATCTATAACCCTTTGATTGGCTGATCCCCTATATTTAAGCATTATATCTCTTTTATCTAATTCAAATTTTCCATCTATTAATATATCAACTTCTTTTAACAATTCTAATCTTTTAGGATTTGTTATTATTTCTTCAAACTTATATCCTGACCATAACCATATTGGTTTATTTGTCTCTGCTTTTATTCTTTTTAAAAGATTTAGTAAAGAATCATCCATAATTTGTTGCATTGGCTCTCCACCTAATATATTTACACCTTTTATCTGCCTACTTTTAGTTAATTCTATAAATTCATCTTCTATTTCTTTAGTAAATTCATTTCCATAATTAAAATCTTGTTGCTCTTTATTAAAACACCCTTCACAGTTATGTGTACATCCACTTACAAAAAGTGTTGTACGTACTCCAGGACCATTTGTTACATCTAACTTTCTAATCTTAGCATATTTCATCTAAACTTCCTCCCCAATAATTAATACAATACAGTGAACTACTCTCCACTTATGGAAGTGGGAGCTTCTTGGTCAATATTCCTAGTAGAACGAGTTTACCCAAGCTTACAAGGTCATTCCAACCTCATTATTACTAATAGCCTATGCTATCAATTTTTCTAAGTTTTTACTTGCATTTACATCTCTATCATGATTTGCACCACAGTTCGGACAAATCCAGTTTCTCAACGCTAAATTTTTTACATCAATATTCTTATATCCACATTCTGAACATAATTGACTACTTGCATAATTAGTTAGAGCAACTACAATATTTCTTCCATACCAACCAGCTTTGTGTTCTAACATTGATCTAAATTCACCCCATGCTACTTCGCTAATCACTTTTGATAATTTATTAGTATAACTATAGTAATTAGTTTTCTTGGATTTGAATTTAGGAAATCCTATAGATTTATCTCTGAAAAAATTTTTATAAGCTTTTTCTAAGTTTTGTTGAGCATTTGCTAGTGCTAATGAATTAACTTCTTTTAGCCATTCAAATTCTTTTTTATATTGTGCAGGTGTATTTTTTAACATTTCGCCAGTTTCTTTATAATACTCAATTTTATCAGCTAACATTTTATTATATATAAATCTAGTACACCCAAATGTTTTAACTAAATATTCTCTTTGTTCTAAATTAGGATATAATCTATATTTATAAGCTTTAAGCATTATTTTACCCCTTGATTCTCAATGTATTTTCTCACCACTTCAATAGGTGCTCCACCAGTAGTTAATTACTATTGATTACAACATACTACTCTTGTTGACTATCGTCAAGTGCTATCCATCTCCCACTTATAGAAGATGCGATAATTTCGCACATTAAGGTTAAATTATATAATCACCATATAAAGTATTGCCTTATATATATTATTATAAAAAAATGAGAGGTAATCCTCTCATTTTTTTATAAGTGAAGAACTCTATCCCCAATTTCAGCTGTTCTTCCTTTGTTCCAGTATGAACTTCCTATATATCCACAAGTTCTTCTCATAACTTGTAATTCACTTTCATCGTCATTTCCGCATGATGGACAATGCCAAGTTAAGCTTTCTCTATCTAATTCCATTTCACCATTAAATCCACATTTATAACAAACATCAGATTTTGTATTAATTTCAGCATATTGAATATTATGATATATAAAGTTAATTATATCTTCAACAGCTTCAACATTTTTATTCATATCAGGTACTTCAATATAAGAAATACAACCACCATTACTAATACTATGGAATTGAGATTCAAATTTTAGCTTACTAAATGCATCAATTTCTTCACAAACATGAACATGATATGAATTTGTATAATATAATTTATCAGTTACATTTTGTATTTCTCCAAATCTTGATTTATCGATTCTACAGAATCTATATATTAAGCTTTCTGCTGGTGTTCCATAAAGGCCAAAACCTAAACCAGTTTCTGCTTTCCATTTATCACATTTTTCTTTCATATAATTCATTACTTCTAATGCAAATTTTTCTCCTTCTTTAGAAGTGTGAGTTACTCCAAGCATTGCTTGAACCATTTCTGCTATACCAACATATCCAAGAGAAATAGTTGAATATCCATCTTTTAATAGCTTATCAATTTTTTCACCTTTTTTAAGCCTTGCTATAGCTCCATGTTGCCAATGTATTGGACTTGAATCAGATGTTACTCCTAATAACATTTTATGTCTTGTCATTAATGCATCTTTACAAAGTTCTAATCTTCTATCTAGCATTTCCCAAAACATTTCCATATCTTTATCAGCCATTATAGCTATTTGTGGTAAATTTAAAGATACAACTCCTTGATTAAATCTACCATAAAATTTATAATTTCCTTTTTCATCCTTCCAAGGACTTAAGTGTGATCTGCACCCCATTGGTGGGAACGTATTCCCTTCATAATTTTCTCTCATTATCTTAGCACTTTGATAATCTGGCACTAATCTCTTAGCTGTACATTTAGCTGCAAGCTTAGTTATATAATCATATTTACCACCTTCAAGACAATTATGCTCATCAAGTAAATAAACTAACTTAGGGAATGCTTCTCCAATTTCTTGCCCTTTATAATTTTTCATTCCTTCAAGTCTTTGTCTTATCATTTCCTCACAAATCATTGCCATTTCTTCTTCATATGGATTACCGTCTTCTATCTCTAGGTAAATTGTACTAAATGGAGCTTGACCATTTGTAGTTTGTAATGTAGATAATTGATATCTTATAGTTTGAACCCCATCTTTAAGCTCTTTCATCTTAATATCTTTAGCTAATTTAGTAGCAATAGATTCATCATTAAACATTTCCATATAATGATTAAATGCTTTTTCTTCAGTCACTTTTAAATATTTAGATAAATGTTTAATTGTTATACTTTGTCCACCATATTGATTTGATGAAACTTGAGCAATTATTTGTGTTGCTACTGTACATGCTGTACCAAAACTCTTTGGTTCTTCAACTAATTTTTCATTAATTACTGTTCCATTAGTAAACATATCTTCTAAATTAATTAAACAACAATTAAACATAGGTGATATTGTATAATCCATGTCATGCCAATGGATTGCTCCTTCATCATGAGCTTGCACTATATGAGCAGGAATAAGTTTTCTTCTTGCAATATCCTTAGATACTTCTCCTGCAATTAAATCTCTTTGAGTAGCAGAAACTACTGGATTCTTATTTGAATTTTCCTTCATTACATCTTCATTTTTTTTACTTAATAGCTCTAATATACTATCATCTGTAGTATTAGTGTTTCTTTTAAATTCTTGTACAGCTCTATAACCCTCATAAGCTCTTGCAGTTTCAGCTTGACCATAATGAACTAATCTATCATATACATATTTCTCTATTTTATAGATTGTTGCAACATCCTCTTCCTTTGCAAAATACTTTTCTGCGTCATTTGCTATTAATCTTGCAATGTCAGGTAATAATATTCCACTACCATTTTTCATTGATTTAGTAATAGCGTCTCTTATTTTGCTTTTATTAAATTCTACTGTACTTCCATCTCTTTTAATAACTTTCAATAATACCACTCCTTAAATTAAGTATATTCAAATTATGTAACGTATAAAATCACATAAAAATAGTGCTTATTTTTATACCGCCATCTTAAATACACAACATATTGTACTATCATTTCTTTTTTAATACAATATATAGTAGTTAGTGTATTTTTGAATTTTAAGTATTTTTACTTATAAGCACTTCACTTTTCTCTTTATATCTATAACTTATATATTTTTTTAGATAAACTTATTTACTTTTTTTTCTAATTAAGTTAACAATATTTTTCATTATACTACATAAATTTTTATAAAACAGTACTTGAAATTTATCTCATTCTATGCTTTTTTATACGAGACTTTCCTCAAATGTGATTATTGCTTGATTTATAAAAATTTTTTTTATAAGAAATAAAAAGGCATATCAATGCCTTTTTAATAAATTATAAATATTATAAATTGTTTAAATCATATGGTGTATTTTGATAAACACAGTAATTAAGCCAATTACTAAAAACTATATTTGCAGTACCCCTCCACGTAACAATTGGCATAAGATTAGGATTATCTTTTGGAAAATAATTTTTAGGCTTATTAATTTCTAACCCCTTATTAACATCCCTAAAATACTCATCACTTAATGTATTCCTTTCATATTCTAAATGACCTGTAATAAATATTTGTCTTCTATTTTTATTGGCAACTATAAATATTCCTGCTTCATCAGATTCCGATAAAATTTCTAGTTCTGGTACTTTTTCAATATCTTTTCTCTTTACTTCAGTATGTCTAGAATGTGGTGCATAAAATTTATCATCCAATCCTCTCGTTAATTCAGCATTTTTATCATTAATATAATGTTGAAAAACTCCAAACATTTTTTCTTTTAATTGATATTTTGGAATTCCATAATGGTAACTTAACCCTGCCTGTGCTCCCCAACAAATATGTAATGTTGAAAATACATTACTTTTACTCCATTCCATTATTTCCTTTAATTCTTCCCAATACATTACCTCTTCAAATTCTAACTGTTCAACTGGTGCCCCTGTTATTACTAACGCATCAAACTTTTCATCCCTTACATCATTAAAAAAACTATAAAACTTATCCATATGTTTAAATGATGTATGAGTTGATTTATAACTTTCCGTTTGTAATAACGTAATTTCAACTTGAAGTGGTGTATTAGATAAATATCTAAGTAATTGATTTTCAGTTTGAATTTTTTTAGGCATTAAGTTTAATATTGCTATTTTTAATGGCCTTATATCTTGCTTTCCTGCTCTTTCATTATTCATTACAAATATATTTTCATCAGATAAAACCTTAAATGCAGGTAAATCTCTTGGAATTTTTATTGGCATAGTCCCCTCCTCCTTATATACCTATTAAATCATATTTTTTACATTTTTAGAACATTTATTATCAATATTAAAATATTAATCAATTCAGTTTATAAAAATGATAAGTTAGTTATGCAAAATAATAAACTTTTACTTAAAACTAATAATTTAAATTTACAAAACGATTTATCTAAAAAAATAAACTTACCTAATCTTAATAAAGATAGTTTTAAAATAAGTACTAAAAATAAATGGTGGCATAATTGTTGTTAAGGAAGGTAAAACCGTAGCTTCTATTTCTCTAGAAATAGGTGGAATTATTACCTCTCGTTCATCAAAAGAAGTAATTTCTGATTTAAATAATTTACATTCTTCACTAAAAGCAATTTCATCTAAAATTGACTTTAATCCTTTTTTTAACATTATCATTTTTATCATTACCTGTTATTCCTGAAATAAAAATAACTGATAAAGGATTATTTGATGTAACAAACTTTAAATTTATTCCTATTTGTGAATAAAAATATAACATAAAAGACTTGTCCGCTTTAAAATGTACTCTTAATCAAGACATTTTATTCAAAGACAAATCTTTTATAATTAACTTAAAACAAATTTTTCTATTGCTTTTGCAACACCATCTTCTTCATTTGAATCTGTAATATAATTTGCAGCTTCTTTAACTTCTTCAAAACCATTAGCCATTGCTACACCCATTCCAGCATAAACAATCATATCAAGGTCATTTTCAGCATCTCCAAAAGTCATTACTTCTTCTTGCTTAACTCCTAAATGATCAGCTAAAAGTTTAACTCCTGTTCCCTTATTTACTTCCTTATTTAAAAATTCTAAGAAATATGGTGTACTTCTTACAACTGTATACTTTTCATATACTTCTTTTGGTAAATTATCTACAGCCTTTTGTAAAACTTCTGGCTCATCAATCATCATTACCTTTATTATGCTATGATCATCTTCTATTTTAGAATAATCATTAATTCCTATCTTTATATTATTTATATTAGCTTCAACTTCTGTATATTTACTATTTTTAGGAGTTATTAACCCATATACTTCTGAAAAAGCATGAATATTAACACCTAACTCTTTACTTAATTTATGTAAATAATGTAAGTCTGCACCAGTTAATGCTATTTTAGAAATAATTTCTCTAGATTTTGTTTTTAAAACTAATCCACCATTATAACTTAAAACGTAGTCATTTTCACCAAGCATGTCTAGTTCTTCTAAATATCTACTAACACCATCAATTGGTCTCCCAGTAGCAATTACAACATTAACACCTTTTTCTCTTGCTTCCTTTAATGTTTTCTTAGTTCTATCTGAAACAGTTTTATCATTTTTAAGAAGCGTTCCATCCATATCTACTGCTATTAACTTATACATAAATTCCTTCACCATTCCTTAATACAAAATTCCGTTTTATTATATCATAAAAAAAGTTTTTGTACATATTTTATAATTTCACTAACTTTTAAAACATAATACAATCATTTTATCAAAAAGGCTGTAATTTATAAAAATTTTACTTTATAAACCACAGCCCTTTTCTATCTATAATTATTTACATTTTCTTCTCATTCTTTTACTCTTATATCCTAAATAAGAATTTGCTATATCCTCAAATCCATCTTTATTAAGACATTCTATAATAATTGCAAAAATTTCATATGTTGATGAAAGACCATCTTCTCCTCTTAATCCTTTTAATTCCTTCAATACCCTAGCGCTTATATTTTTTAAATCTGATTCATTTATAATAGTGTTACTATCAATAGATGCACTTAATATACTACTTCTAACCTTAATAATATCAAAACTTTGAATTCGCCCATCTTTTTTTATTACCTTCACTATAAATACACCCCCGTATTAAAATTACATACTATAATAAAATCATTAAACGTTTTCTAAAATGTTTTGAATAATTTATCTTCACTATATTATATATAAATTCAGTTATATTTAACATTTATTTAATACATTCGTAAAATATATTATAAATATTTTTAGGAGTATTATTTTTATGATCCTATTAAATAAACTAAAAAATATTTATCGTCTATTTAAATATGAATCAAGTATTCTATCTTATTCTTTAAGAAGTACACAATCATATGAAACTAACATTACTGAATTTATAAACAATAGCTCACTTTCTAGTAAAACAAAATATCTTATATGGGTTGATACTATTAACTTTAAAACAAATATATTTAAAGGACAACAACATAATTGGATATTAATTAATTCTTATATTTGTACAATAGGAAAACCTACTTCTCCTACTATAAAGGGAATCTTTTATGCTGGTCCTAAAGGATATTCATTTGGTGAAGCAAGAGGATTTCGTTGTTTATATTACACTCAAATAAAAGATAATTATTTATTTCACTCTATTCCTTATAACTTAGATGGAAGTATAAGAGACCCGAGACTTGGACTGCAATTAACAGATGGTTGTGTTCGTCTTGCAACTAAAGATTCCAAATGGATTTATTATAATGTTCCATCTGGAAGTACAATATATATATCTTAATATATTATATGATATACACCAAAATACTTCTTTGCTAAAAAAAAGCACCATATAGTAAAATAAATACTACTATAGTGCTTTTTAAGTTATTTTTAATAATTATTCATTTATCTTTTCTGGTTCTGAATAATTTATTCCTTTTGTATCTACTCTTATTTCTTCAATAACAACATCATTTAATGGCTTATCATTAGAATTAGTTTCCACTGAATTTATTTCTTTTACAATGTTTAAACCATCTATTACTTGCCCAAATGCTGCATATTTATCATTTAAATGTGGAGCTTCATCTGCCATAATAAAGAATTGACTTCCAGCTGAATCTGGATTATTAGTTCTTGCCATAGATAATATACCTTCTGTATGTTTTAAATCATTAAACTTATATCCATTTTCAGAAAACTCCCCTTTAATTGAGTATCCTGGTCCACCTGTACCATTGCCATTTGGACATCCACCTTGAATCATAAACCCTTTAATTACTCTATGAAAAGTTAATCCATCATAAAATCTTGAATTTGCTAAAGATATAAAATTATTTACGGTATTTGGTGCTTTATCAGGATATAATTTTGCTGTAATTACACCATAATCTTTAATCTTTATTGTTGCTATTGGTAATTCTGCTGGTGCTTCAACTTTCTTATTCCAAGAATCACCTGTAACATTATTTTTAGAATTATTTATTGATGAGCATCCTATAAGAGCAATTACAGCTGCACTTGCTCCTATTAATGCAACTCCACATTTTAAAATTTTATTCATTTTAACTAACTCTCCCTTTTTTCATGTTTTCATAATATCAAATAATATCAAAAAAAAACTCAGCTATCAAGCTAAGTTTTCATATACAATGTATTATTATCAAAGCTAGTTAAAGATTTTCTCCTTCAAAACTTTTATATTCACTATGATTTTTGTCATTGCCTATATTATTTTGATTTTGATGAAGCTTTTGTCTTCTTTCTCCCTTTTGACATTTTTTATCTTTTATATTATCATTCATAAAAATGCACTCCCTTCGAAATTATTTTTTCACAAAAGGTTGCATATAATACATTATTTATAATTATGAATAATAAATTATGTTTATAATTAAAATTATATTTCAAACTCTTCTATTTCTATAGAATAATTTCCACAGTTCTTACAAACATCAATTATTACAATATAACTTTGATTAACTTTACCACTCTTTTGTAACTTATTATAACTTAATCCTTCATATTTTTTATCTAAAGTACTAATAACAAATTTTCTATCCTTTGCATATATATAAAAATTAAGCTCTAAAAAATCAAAAAATTTCTTTTTTTCTTCTACTCCAGCTTTACATTTTGAACATGGTAAATCAAAATAAGCTTTTGAAAACTCCACGTTTTCAGCATTGTTTAATATCTCAATTACTTTTTCTTCATTAATATCATCCAATGGGTTAACTTCATCATTTTCAAAATACTCTAAATTATCATTATTTAATATGTATTCTTTTTCATAATATTTAAATGTAAATTCCATTTAATTATCATCCCTTCAAATTTTATATTACTTATTTAAACTAAATAATAACATACCAAATTTAATTAATAAAGCAATCTATTTAGAAATAACATGAATTTTGTAAAATAATTATTAACAGTTATTTGATTATAGTGTACAATATAAACTAAGATTTTTAAAAATTAAGTAAATGATGAATTTGATTCTAAATAATTATTCATTGTTTACCATAAGGATGGGTGGTATTTTGAACAATAAACACATATATATAGTACTGTCTAGAACTGGTACAACATTTTCAAATGTAATAGCACTTTTTACTCAAAAAGAATACTCTCATGTTTCTATTTCATTAGATCCTTCATTTACTAAGATGTTTTCATTTGGACGTAAAATACCCTCAAAGGTTTTACCTGCAGGTTTAGTTGAAGAAAATCTTTATGATGGTGTTTTTACTTTATATCCTAAAAGCAAATGCTTAATTTATAAAGTTAATGTAACAAAAGAACAATATGAATATTTAAACAGTTCAATAAATACTTTCTTTGAAAATAAGGATAATTATAAATACAGTGTTTTAGGTACTGTAACTGCATACTTTAATATTCCTGTTAAAAGAGAATATTATTATTTTTGCTCACAATTTATAGCTGAACTACTTATAAATAGTGGAATATATAAAACGGACAAGCCTCCTGAAATAATTAAACCTATGGATTTACTAGAAATAAAAAATAAAACTCTTGTATATGAAGGAATTATAGATGAAGAAAATTATCAAAATTATATTGACAACAACTTCTCAGTTTTTAATTCACCAAGATTAAATAAAGTAATTTCAAAATTAATACGATAATTTTTAATATACATAACTCGTATAAAAATAAGCATAATTATTTTTTATAATTCATGCTTATTTTTTTATGAATCAATATAATTAATATGTTGAATTATTAACAAATTTACATTTACCCTCATATTATATAACAATTATCCTATTAATAAGGAGGCTTATAAAATGTATTCAGTAAATCTTCCATATCCTAAAGTTAATGTAAAAGATAAAAACTCAAAATACATTGATTTAATCTTACTTAATTTTTCAAGTTCTATTTCTGAATTTAGTGCTATAACTCAATATACTTATCATGAAATATCTTATATTTATAAAAACCCAGAAGTTTCAAAAATATTAAATGGAATATCAATTGTAGAAATGTATCATTTAAAATTGCTTGGTGAAATATTAATACAGCTTGGAGCTGAACCTGGATATTGGATTGATAATAAAAAGAAAAATTATTGGTCTAGTAAGCTTTTAGATTATGACCTATCATCGCTAAAACATATCTTAGAAATTGATATTAACTCTGAAAAAGAAGCAATAAAACAATATAAGGAAACCATATCAAAAATAAGTGATGAAAATATTAATGATATATTAAAGAGAATAATTTTAGATGAAGAAATTCATATTCAATTATTTTTAGATCTTTATAAAAAGTATGTAATACAATAATTTATCAAATTATACGTAATTTATATAAAAAAACAACTCCTTATTTTAACAATTTTCTATTTTAACTGTTATAAATAAGGAGTTATTTTATTTTAATTAAAACCTTCAATTCTAATTAAGTTTTCTACAACTTTTACAGTTCTTAAATCATATAGCTTATCTATTGAATCCTTTATTAAATACTCCTTTGTTTTATGTGTAATTAGTACTAATGTAACTTCTACATTTTCATTTCTTTTTCTTCCCTTTTGAATAACAGATTTTAAGCTAACTCTATTTGCCCCAAATATAGTTGTTATTTGCCCTAGCACCCCTGGTTTATCATCAACACTAATTCTAATATAATATCTACTTTCCACTTCATTAATATTTTTAATTTTCTTTTCCCATAAATTATTTCTTATAATAGGAACTTCATTATCTTGATCTATATTGCCTCTTAAGATTGCAATTATATCACTTACTACTGCACTTCCTGTAGGTAAATCTCCTGCTCCTCTTCCATAAAACATTAAATCCCCTACTGCATTACCATTAATAAAAATTGCATTAAATGAATCATATACATTAGCTAATGGATGTGTTTCTGGAATCATTGTAGGATGAACTCTTAATTCTAAACTTTCATTATCATCTTTAGCTATTGCTAATAATTTTATAGCCATTCCAAAATCACTAGCATACTTCATATCTATTGGCTTTATTTTTGTTATTCCTTCTCTATATACATCATTAATACTTACTTTTGTTCCAAATGCTAAAGATGCTAATATTGCAAGTTTATATTGAGCATCAAATCCTTCAATATCTGAAGTTGGATCTGCTTCTGCATATCCTTTTTCCTTGGCTTCTTCTAAAACATCATTAAATTCTAAATTTTCTAATTCCATTTTGCTTAAAATATAATTAGTTGTACCATTAACTATACCATATAACTCATTAATTTTATTAGCAGTAAGATTTTCATTAATTCCATTTATAATTGGAATTCCACCTGCAACACTTGCCTCATATTGAAACATAACTCCCATTTCTTCTGCCTTTTCAAATACTTCGTCCCCAGCTGTTGCTAAAAGCATTTTATTAGCTGTTATTATATGTTTTTTAGCTTCCATTGCCTTTAGCATATATTCTTTAGCTGGCTCTACTCCCCCCATTACTTCTACTACAATTTTAATAGAATCATCATTTAATATATCTTCAAAATTTGTAGTTAATTTATCGTCTGAAATATCTACTCCTCTACTTTTATTAATATCTCTAACTAATACTTTTGCTATTTCAATTTCATAACCTGATCTTTTCATTATTTCTTCTTTATTTTTTTGTAGAATTATAAATACTCCTCTTCCTACATTCCCTAATCCTAACAAGGCTATTTTTACCCTTTTCATTAAATATAATCCCCCTTTTTCTTTCTATCCCCAATTTTATGTATTAAAACCAAAAAATATTATATTATTAATTATAATACACTTCTTAAATTTTCCATATAATATTTTTTTAAAATTCTTTTAAAAATAAAAGAAGCTTTAAAAAAGCCCCTTTAAATCACAAGATATAATTTAGTAAAGAAGATTTAATGTTTTATTTTATTAAATTAATATATTAACATTATATTCTCTTAACCAAGTATCAACTTGAATTAAATATGCTATCATTTGTGGCCCAGTCATAAGTTGTCCAAACCAAGGAGTCTTATATGCTACTCCTTTTGCATCTACTATTTCCTTAATCTTATCTTTATTTATTATTTGAAGTATAGGTGAAGTTTTATCATCTAATATTTCATTCATCATACTACAAACAATATTAGTATATATAGGATTGTGAGTCTTAGGATATGGACTCTTTTTTCTATATACTATCTCCTCTGGAAGTATACCCACCAAAGCTTTCCTCAATAATCCTTTTTCTCTTCCTTCTAAAAGTTTTACATCTACAGGCAAATTAAAAGCATAATCAACAATTCTATAATCTGCAAAAGGCACTCTAACTTCCAAGCTATTATACATACTTGACCTATCTTTTCTATTTAACAAATTAACCATGAACCACTTTAAATTTAAATAAAATAATTCTCTCATTCTATAAGTTTTTTTATCTTCATTATCTAAATGAGGTACTTCTTTTAAGGTTTTCAAATATTCTTCATTAGTAAGCTCTTCAATCTTTATATTTTTCAAATTATCATTTAAAATTGTCTTTCTTTCACCAACAGATCTTGACCATGGAAAAGTATTAGCATTTATCATTTCTTCATGAGTAAACCATGGATAGCCTGCAAATAATTCATCTGCACACTCTCCTGATAGTCCAACAACAAAATCTTTTCTAATTTCCTTGCAAAATAGTAATAATGAAGAATCTACATCTGCCATACCTGGTAAATCTCTACTTAAAGTAGCTTCTCTTAATGAATAAGCTAAATCTTCTTGTTTTAATAAAACAGTTCTATGATCACTATCTATAAATTTAGCCATTTTTTCTGCAAAATATTGATCTGAAGTGGGTTGGAATAATGATGATTTAAAATACTTATCATTACCTTCATAATCTATTGAATAAGTTGTTAACCTTTTTCCTTTTTCTTTAAAGTCAGCTGCTGCTATTGCTGATATTGCTGATGAATCTAATCCTCCAGATAAAAATGTACATACTGGAACATCCCCTACTAGTTGCCTTTTAATAGCATCAATTAATAATTCTCTAACATGACTTACTGATTCATCAGTTGTTTCATTTAACTCCTTAGCTTCAACTTTCCAATACTCCCATATCTTCATACTATCCTTTGTTAGTAACATACAGTTTGCTGGAGCTATTTCATTTATCCCTTTATATACAGCACTTCCTGGAGCTACTGCTGGCCCTAATGCGAAAAGTTCTGTTAATCCATCTCTATCAATTTCTGCTCTTACCTCTGGATGTGCAAGTATTGTCTTAATTTCTGAACCAAAAATTAGTTTGCTACCCTTTTTAGAATAAAATAATGGTTTAACTCCCATAGGATCTCTTGCTAAAAAGACTTGTTTTTTATCTTCATCATAAATAGCAAATGCAAATATTCCATTTAATTTATTAACAACATTTATTCCCCAAGCAATATATGCCGTTAATAACACTTCAGTATCGCAATATGCTTCAAATGTGTAGTTTTCCTCTAATAATTCTTTTCTTAAATCTTCTGTATTATAAAGTTCTCCATTATAAACAATAATGTATTTCTTTCCACCCACTACTTTAATCATAGGTTGTCTTCCACCCGCTGGATCTACAACTATCAATCTTCTATGACCTAGCAAAACATTATCAGAATAATATTCTCCCTCACTATCAGGACCTCGTCTCTCTAATGTTTTAATCATTTTAGTAAGTGTCTTTTCTTCCTTTTTTATATTTTTATGAAAGTCTACCATACCAACTATTCCACACATAAAAATTCACCTTCTCATTAAATTCATAGTATACACTATGACGAAAACTGTCTTATAGTGAACATTTACTAAAACTAAAACAAAAAAAAGTGGAATCGTAATTTTATGACTCCACTTTTTGCTAAATGTATATTATTAAATTGGAATTAACAAACAATTATTTTTCGTTTTTTGTTGAGATTATTAAAGTAGTAATTAATCCACCCCATAGTACTGTCGCACCTATTGCAAAATACGTTATTGCTGTTGCTGTCATAATTAAGCTACCTCCTCTTCATCATTAAAGTTTTCAATCTCTTTATTCTTCCATGGTGCTTTTGAGAATAATAATGCCCCTATAATACCTAATCCAACAACTGACCATCCATATGCAAATAATTCTGGAAGATTATAATCACCATATGGTGCTTTTAATTCAGCTACGAAATTACTAATTAACATTATTAATAACATAGTTGGTGTTATAAATTTAACTACAAAATCCCACCATTTTCCTATTTTAAAATATGAAATTTTATTTGTGTGATTTCTTATAGTAGCTGGTTTAACAATCCATCCAATTACAATTACTTCTAATAATCCAACAACTACTATTCCATAACAATTTATAAAGTTATCCATTATATCTAATATATATAATCCTGCACCTGTTGCAAATGTTGCACTTAATAAAGCTCCTATTATTGAAATATATGAAACTACTTTTTTACGTTCCCATCCAGTTTTATCTATTATTGCTGATGATACAGCTTCAACTAAAGATACACATGAAGTTAATCCTGCAAATACTAAACAAGCAAAGAATAAACATCCTAATATTGTTCCCCAAGTTCCCATAACTGTAAATACTTTAGGGAATACAATGAACGCTAGTCCAATACCACTTGATACTACTTCTTCAATTCCAACACCTTGGCTTGTTGCCATAACTCCTAAAATTGCAAATACTGCAATTGCACATAAGAACTCAAATCCACAGTTTGCAAATCCAGTCATAAATGCACTGTTATTAATATCTGTTTTCTTAGGTAAGTAACTTGAATAAGTCATCATTATACCCATTGCTAAACTTAAAGAATAAAATACTTGTCCATAAGCTGCAATCCAAACTTTTGGTTCCATTACCTTGCTCCAATCAGGAGTGAATAATTTGTTTAATCCTAATGTAGCACCTTCTAATGTAACACCTCTAATAGCTATTATTACCATTATTGCAACTAATGTAGGTAGTAATATTTTATTTAATTTTTCTATACCACCTTTAACACCTCTATAACATATAAACCAACTTATTCCCCAAACTAATAAAATACCAATTAATACTGGCCATATTACTGATCCAAATTGGAATGGTGAATCTGTTAATCTTAAGAAATCATTGTAGAAATAAGCATTTGTATCATTTCCCCAACCTTTGTTAAAGCTTAATGTAAAATATTTCATTGCCCAGCTTAATATCATTGAATAATATCCAAGGATAAAGAAAGCTGTAATGCTTGGCCACCATCCAAGCCATTCCCATTTTTTATTAGCTCTTGCTAATGCTAATGGTGTTGACCCTCTAAATTTATGTCCCATTCCATATTCTAAAATTAATAAGGGAATTCCTGCTGTAAAAATTGCAAAGAAGTATGGTACTAAAAATGCACCTCCTCCATTTTCATATACTAAATAAGGAAATCTCCATATATTTCCTAAGCCAACAGCCGATCCTATTGCTGCTAAAATGAAACCTAATTTCGAGCCCCACTGGTCTCTTTTGTTATCCATTTTTATCTCCCCCGTTCACTATTTATTTCATCAAATTAATCTTGTATTTATATTATATCCTTTTAATATTTTTTTCAACACTTTTATAAAAATTTATTAATTTTTCTCCTACTTTAATTAACAAATTGTTAATTAAAGTAGGGAATTGCTTATCATTTTATATAATAGTGTTTTAATTATTGATATTTCTTAATTCATATAAAAAAATCATTATTATTTTTTGTACAAGTTAACTTAATTTAATTTTTAGAAAACGTTTGCCAGCATATATCTTTTACATATTTTCATTATTTTTTATGAATTTATAAATTAAATTACAAATTTTTTGATATTTTCGTAATCATTTTTTCCTTTTTAAACTTTTATTAACTTTAATTTTGAAATCTTTCTTTAAGAAATTCTGCAACACCTTCTTCTTCACAACTTCCTATAACTCCAGTGGCAATTTTCTTAACTTCTTCTGTTGCATTTGCAGTTGCATATGCTTCATTTGCTAATTCAAACATTGGAATATCATTTAAATTATCCCCAAAGCATATTACATTTTTATAATTTATATATTTTGATAAATATTTAATACCATTTGCTTTAGATGCTTCACTGCTATATGCTTCTAAAAAGTAACAATCCTCATATACATCTTTATAATAATTAACATTTATTCCTTCAATTTTTTCAATTTCTTCTGCAATGCTTTTTATTTTTTCATATTCATCAAAAGCAACAAAATTAATAATACTTGATTTAAGCACCGATTCTTTATAATTTGATATTTTAACAAAAGTTTTTAACTCTTTGTCTGCTCTTTCCTTATAAAAATTATATTCATAAGCATGTTCAAATTCTTTATGATATACCCATAAATGATTATCTACAATTCCATATACTAATGGATTTTTATTATACTTTTCAAAAATATCTAATATCTTATATGTAGATTCAATATTTATATCCTTTATATCAATATATTTTAATTCCTTAGTATCATAAATTAATACACCATTCATTAATGCGACTGGTAGCTTCAAATCCAAGTTTTGTAGTATTTCCACAGCAGTTGCAGGTGTTCTTGCTGTAGCAACTGTAAAATTCATTCCTGATTTAATAAGTTCATTTATAATTTCTTCTGATTTTTTCGTTACTTGTCTATCCTTATTTATTAATGTACCATCTAAGTCTGTAACAAATAGTTCCATATTCTCTACTCCTTTTTTAATGTTATATTTTATTGATTTTTTCAATTTAACACATATTTAAAATTATTTCTAGTGCTAAATTAAAAGAGTTATGTAAATTTTTATTTATGTTATAAATTTATTATATACATAAACTTCGCTTACATAACTCTAATATATTATTTATTATGCTATATTAAAATCTATATATTCATTTAAAATATATCCATCTATTCCTTTATAACTTATTTTACCCCATTCATTATCATCCTCTATAACTGATACCTTTTGTCCCATAGCTATTGTTCCAATTACATTTGAATCAAAATTATTACTTTCCCTTACTTTTAATGCAACAGTAACTACAGTACCTTCTTTTGTAATTGTATTTTCTGCTATACTTCTATTTTGTAATGTTATATAATCCTTGCTTACATATCCATAGCCATTACCATACTTTATCTTATACCAGTTT